>Ga0208161_1000307_pt1 | contig 27707 bp, 36 predicted proteins | sample CB_VirMetaG_3_FD_184538 | JGI IMG/M metagenome (GOLD analysis project Ga0208161, IMG submission 184538) | Freshwater to marine saline gradient viral communities from Chesapeake Bay - CB_1508_1S Viral MetaG (SPAdes) (version 4) | ecosystem: Environmental > Aquatic > Marine > Coastal | place: USA... | reverse complement strand
CGGGTTTGGCAATCGTGCCGTGTCTAAATATTACGGGGTAAAAAAATAATGGCTAGAGGTGACGCGATTAAGCGACTTCAAGAGAAATGCGGCGTAACTCCAGATGGAGCATTTGGGCCAAACACTGCACGGGCTATTGCAAAGCACTATGACCTGTCGCCAAACCGTGCAGCACACCTACTGGGCCAAGCGTCACATGAAAGCGCAGGGTTTACCATTACTAAAGAAAGTCTTTACTACAGCACCCCTGAGCGTATCTGCAAGGTTTGGCCATCTCGTTTCAAAACTATTGAAGATGCTATGCCTTATACGAAAAACCCAAAGGCACTGGCTGATAAGGTTTACAGCAACCGAATGGGCAACGGCGAAGGTGAGGGTCACATCTATATTGGGCGTGGATTTATCCAGCTTACAGGCAAGGACAACTATCGCTCATTTGCTTCCGACATGCGCGTTCCTGAAGTGATGACAGATCCGTCGCTAGTCGAAACAGAATACGCTATGGAGACCGCCATGTGGTTTTTTGAGAAGAATGGTCTGTTTAAGATGGCGGACAATGGCGTTGGCACTGACAACATCAGAGCAATTACTAAACGCGTCAATGGTGGTCATCATGGAATAGATGATCGGATTTCCCAGACGCAAAAGATTTATGGGTGGCTATCATGATGAAGCAAGGACTATACGCAAACATCCATGCAAAGCGTAAACGCATTGCGGAAGGATCTGGCGAGAAGATGCGCAAGCCAGGTGAGGCTGGCGCACCTACTGCCAAGGCTTTGCGTGATAGTGCAATCAAGAAGATGAAGAAGGCCGCACCTTCGGCCTGATGCTACTGCTTGCCTGATTGGTTGGCTCACAGACCATGTCGCCAGGGTAGTCCATGTGCTGGCTCATTAGATCTGAACATGCTTGCGCACTGGTGGTCACAATGCCGTGTGATATTTCTCCGTTCACAAAGAAAATCAGTATTGTAAAGAATGTCATGGTTTATTAAACCTTTCTTTCGAGGGGCATTTCTTTTGCCGCTGGTGATTGAGTGACGTGTCCATACTTGCGCTATAGTCCGATGCTTCACGGCCCCTCACGATTTACTTGACTGTTAATCTCAGCCCCGATATTTTTATTTGGCGGGGCCGTAAAACTCCTTCTTTTAACCTAGATTGTTGTTTTGATTAGGACGGTTCCGCGACCTTCCATCTGCAAACTTAATCTCATAGCGTTTTTCCATCTGGATTACGGCGTTGTATGCCACCCCCAAGTGTGTCGCTGTTTCTGATTTGCTCATGCCATCCAGGGCGCACTTCCGATAATCATCTGGGCTGTATCGCTTGCGGCTCATGTCGCCCAGGCGTCCCGTGTGCCGCACCCATTCAACCCCGTGTCTGTCCAGGATACCAGCCAGGCCGCTTGGCGTGACGCCCAGCATTCGAGCGCCGACACTCATCGATATATCTTTCGCTGCAAGCTGGCGCAGATAATCTCTGCGTTCTCGCTGTTGTTTGTTCAATAGTTTCTGCCAATCTGTCATATGTCTTTTGCCATCCGAAGGTTAACTTTGAACGTGTTATCGATCTGAGATCTGTTCACTTCGCCCAAGGTATCGATCAGCGCAAAGTTTGCATCCCATAAAGCCTGGACTTGTTTCTTAGATTTCCCTGCGTTGCTGTACTTGCGGATCAGCGCAATGATCTTTTCGCGGTATGCCTCGGCGTCTGGCTCTGGGCCTCCCGCCTTTGTCCCGTCGTGCCAGTAAGCCTGGTACGCGCTGGGATCAACAGGCTCGTCGTCCTGTACTTCGTGTGCCTGGACACCGAACGCCCCAACCATTGCGTCCTTGAACTCTTGTTTGATTTCTTCCTGGCGTTCTTGTGGTGCTTGGGATTGCTCTTGCATTGCATGTTCTTTGCGTTGAACTGCGGCGATCTCGTTTGCGCTGGCGTAGCTGCCACCGTGTAGGCCAAGCGATGCCAGGGCGCGACCAATGGCTGATGTCTCACAGTTTTCCAAGGCCGATGTCTTGTTGACGTTGCTCGATCCTCGGATCTCCTCGGCCATCCCGCTGCCGATAATCATCCCGTCCTTGGTTACGGTTGCCTTGACGACCACCCGCTTGCCATCATCGACCAGGATATTGGTATCGATGCCGAGAGTTTCCCCGAAGGCCATACGGAATTGCTCGACCCGAACAAATACCTCGGTATACTTCTTGCCGCCGCGCTGCGTTACCCCGTGTGTTCGATTAAGATCGTTCACGGATTTCATTGCATCAATTAACTTTGTCATTTTACTCTCACTGTTACGCCAGGATTACCCAGCTGGATGGTTGCACCAGGAACGTATTCCCCAGCATCTAATTGTTCCTTGATCGCTGTTAGATCGGGCGATCTCTTTACCTTCATCAACTGCGTCGGGATCTCGTTCTCGTCCTCGATCACAACACGTTGCCGCGCCTTGGTCCGACTAACTGTGGCAAGCGGATGCACAACTTTCTTTTCACCGATAGCGTCCAGCAAGTGGCCGATGGTTTGTGATATTGCATCTGCCTTTGCGTTCAACTTGGCGGCTCGGTCCTGGTATTGTTTCACCAGGTCTTTTGTTGCTGCCTCGAATGCCTGGATCTCTTGGCGTTCCTGGATCAGCTTGCCCAGGATATCCATTGCGTCTGTCTCGCCATCGAGTGTGTCCAGGAAGCAATCGTCATCATCCCCGACCATTGCCCGAATATTGTCAGCCATGCGGCGGATTTCTTCGTAATCAATCCACATAGGATAGCCCTTTCTCGGTGATGCGCCAAACGATTTCGGTATTGCCGAAGTCATTAAGCTTGCGATCGGTGGTGTCCTCGATGCAATTCATTTCTTGCAACTCGGTCAGGCGTGGGCGTATGCTAAGAATTGAAAGCCCTGATTGCTTCGCTACCTCACTGCCTGTGGCTGGACGGTCCGCACCAGCCAAAGCTTGAAGCACTTGTAACCTTCTCCCCGTTACAGACAGGGCCACCTTGTGCGCTGCCGCGCGTTCCGTATCTGGTCCGTTGCGGTGGTGCATTTTTTTTATATCAATCTTGTGGATCATTTTGTTCATACCTCGCAGAGATTATCTCCTCGATCTCGACGATCGATTGGTTCAGCCGTTGAATGTCCATTTGTAAATAGGCAATGTCGGTAGAGATTGCGGAACTCCGAACGCCCTGGGGCATTTGGCTGATCTCCATTTCCTTCTTGGCCTTGCGTCGTTTGTATTCTTCCAGGTGTGAATTAAGTGCTTCGATGCTTAGATAGTCGCTCATGATAAGAACCCCATGATGAAAGTAATGCCGATGATTATGATGAATAGGCAGATGCCGCCGATGATATCGTCAAGCGTCATTTCGCTTATGATTTCTTTCAACTCCTTGAGTGTCATTAGCTGCGCCCTTTCAACAATGCGTGTATTAACTTTGCTTCTTTCTTTGAGATCGGTTTGCTTGATGACTTGATTGCTTTTTCAACTGCTTCTTTGTTGTATTCACTCATTGGTGCCTCCTACTTAAACCAGGAATGCGCCCCGTAGGGCGCGAACCAAGATTAAGCTTGGTATTTGTATGGCTTGTCCCAGCGTCCAACATCGATAGACATGAAATAAGCGCTGTCGAAGTAGTCGGTCATGATGTCATCGTTGTTGTAATACAGATCGCCGCGCATCGCTTGTTGCAACTCGTTCAACATTTTCCGAGAAGGAAACCGATCAACGTCATCGTAAGGACGGTAAGGATTGGCTTGGTAATAGCTGTCAAACTCGTAGTAACGTTGACCAGTGCGCTCGGCATATTCACGGGCCGCTTGCTGCGCCTCGCCTATGAAGTCGATTGCACCCTCACGGATATAAACGCACAACTGAGTGCCGTTGCGAACGCTGATAGATCCTTTGCAGCCGTATTTGTCCAAGACCGCTTTGATCCCTGGCGCCAACTCTTTTTTCATTTCTTGGCTCATGTATCCCATAATTATTCTTCCTCTCCGTCTAAGAAAATGTTCCAGGCTCCGATGATCTCGCCATCCTCACCCCGTATGCTGCCGTAGTCAGCACCAGCCCGAAGGCGCTCGACCAACTCCCGTTCAAAGATATTGGCCAATGCCTCGATAGGTCGATCACAAACAGCTGCGCTCTCGCTGGCTAACTCCAAACGAACAGCAACACGACCAACCATTTCTTTCCTCCTTTCTTGTTAACTAACTCTTACAAGTAATATATGGACCTAGTGATATCGGATGTCAAGGGATGTTGAATAAATTTATTTGCTCTGGGCTGGGGATGAACCAGCTGGCAATGTTCCCCTGTTCATCGATAGCAAGTCTTGGTAGCCAGGCGGTACTTGCAGAACCTTGGACCTGGATTGCCAGGTCATTAAATTGAAGCAGGGCAAGATCTGCCACTGCTCCGTTTGCATTCAGGATAATCCGTTCATCCATCAAGCCGCGTAAACCCCCAAGCATCCTGGGTTGATCCACTCGGCAAACAACCCGTACCGATTTAAAACCCGATTGATCCGATTGTTAACGCCGAAGTCGTCCATGTATCCATAGCCGCCGCCATCGGTCATAACGTAGTAGTCTGCCCAGATTTCATCCCCAGAGTTATCCTCTGCGCTGATGACGAAAGCATCGTCCCGACCGTACCAGTCTGGACGGACGGGAACCCCCATCCGTTCAAGTGCGTTGTAAGCGTATCGAAAATTGCGTTTCATGATTAATTTCCTTCCATGTTGTTGGCGCGAACCGCATATTCAGCGTCGATCCGCAATTGCGCAGGGCTAACTGCAAAAACCATTTTTCGGCGTGGGGCGCGAAGGAACCAGGCGAAACCCGCCATTGCCGCCGCGAAAAAAACCAAACCAGCCATCTCTTTTCCTTCCTTGTTAACTGTCTCTTGCAACTTGTAATTATCAATCAGATATCACATTGTCAAGCGGTATCGCTAAGAAAAAGGATAAAAAAATGTCAACTAAGCGCCAAGTATCTGAAAACCTTGTACCTTTTCATTGTCGATTGCCTCGGCAAATCAAGGACGGACTGATGGTCGAAGCATCAAAGCATGGCATATCGGCTGCATCATTGCTGACCAAGCTGGTCGAAAACCACATGTTCGGAGAAAAAAAAGAACCTGTTAATTACCAGGAACATGACATCGAAGACAACCAGGTAGACATCGAGAGCTGGCTGGCTGCGCATGGGCAACGTTAGTTTCTGGCTGCGCGGTCAACCGATCGGCAAGGGCCGCCCCAGGTTTACCAGGCAAGGCCGAGCATACACCCCAGCCAAGACCAAGGATTACGAACACCGTCTAGCCGCCGTTGCATCCGACGCAATGATCGATATCAAACAAGATCCGATCACTGTTCCATGCAAGCTGCATGTGTTGGCACAGTTTGAAATCCCCAAGTCATGGCCCAAGAAGCGCAGAGAAGCCGCTACACGAGGGGAAGTGTATCCAGGCAAGCCAGACATCGACAACATCGTTAAGATCGTTGCTGACGCTCTCAATGGCGTTTGCTTTGAAGATGATGCCCAAGTCATAGAAGTCGTGGCCCGAAAGAAATACGGCGATCCCGTCGTCTTAGTAACTGTGGAGTGGGATGAATGAAGCCACCAATGGCAAAGAACAAGGATCTTAGAAACTATTCGATCATCCCAATCGAAGCAGTCCGAGATCCCAGGCTATATGGATCAGCCGCATTATCTGTTCTTGCCTTACTCTGTACATACACCGATCAGCTTGGCGTCACTTGGGTTAGCCAAGAACGCCTGGCAAAAGAACTCGGCGTCTCACGACCAGCCGTGTCCAGACAAATCAAGAAGCTGAAGGAATACGGATACATCACCGATAAAGTCAAGAAACTGACCAAATACCAACCAACCAAATCACTCAAGGTCATCTTTAAAAACGCACCAGATGACATCGAAGAAGCCAGATCCAACCTATCACCAGCCGAACAAATCAATCTCGATGAATACCATCGCAAAGAAAAGGAACGCATCGAATACGAGAACAAACTAAGAAGAACACAATCACAACAACCTGTGGATAACTCTAATACTGGTGGTAATATTGTACCGCAGGGTGTAACATCTGAGGTTACGCACCCCGTAACACCATTAGGTTACGTAAACGTACCATTAACGTATAGTGGTAAGAGTATTAATAGTGATGAGGCTAGACAGTTTTGTGTGTTGTTTTTGAGATCTGCTGAGAGTTTTGGAACTCCACGTCAGATTAATGATCGTGATGTCGAAACAATGTCTCGATGGATCAGGGACGGTCTCGATCGTGAGCAATGGTGCAAGATCCTGGACGATCACTGGCAATACTGCCGCAAGAACCTGAGAGATTACGCCAGGGGCATCGGATACTTCCAGGTTCCAGTGTCGAAAGCCCTCGGCAAATCCGACAACTATAAGGTGAACGACGTACTAAAATCAGCGGTCAGATCAACTAGGACGTGAGCAGACGTCAGCATGGATGTGAGCAAAGCGACTAAGTCATTGATATCATTTATGATGTTATTGATCTATGCAGATAATGGAATTTAACATAATGGACATTATACGCGATACCCCCACCCGCCGACGTTTCTGCCAGGATGACGCCGCGCCCGACCCCACCCTTGCCCCCGCCCCCCCCGCGCGTCTTGGTGCGGTCCCCCACGAAAATATTTTTTGCTTTTTTTAACAGGGTATGCGATACCGTTACTACTCAATAATTATGGAAGGATTGAGAAATGAAAAAGCAATATAGAATTGTTCAGGGCCAGAAGCGTCGGAATGATCCAGAGAAAACGGATTGGGTACGTTTGGGTATTGGGTTCAGCGATAGCAATGGAATGCGGATTAAGTTGAATGCGTTACCGTTGGCGGATGCGAATGGTGAGGTGTGGATTAACGTGTTTGCTGATGACGGTGAAAAGCGGTCTGGTGGCGGCGGTGACAATCGCCAGGCTTCTCAGCAAAGAAGCACGGGCGGCTTTGACGACAGCATACCGTTCTGATGGCTAAGGTTAAGTTGGCACATAGCGTTTACGCTGTGGTTCGAGGTCAACGTATCCAGCATATGATTAAGGCAAAGACGATTGACGAGATCTATGATAAGATACGACGGGCGTATAAGGGCCAGGCAAAGATTTATCAGATCGATGGACGTTTGGTTGGTAAGTAATGGCTAGAACGAGACAAACACCTATTGGACGGTTTGGTGGGGTTCGAGCAACGCAGCGTCGGATAAAGACGAGTGCGACGTTAGAGAACCACAAAGAGGCTGTTGCCCAGGAGTTAATTGCTCTTGGGACGACATCGATCACCGAGATAATGAACTTGGATGGTACGATGAAGCCAGCGGATGAAATTCCTGATTATGCTTTGAGGGCAATTAAGAAGATTACGCCGTTGGGCAATGGCCAGGTATCGATAGAGTTGTTTGATAAAGTTGCGGTGCTGCGCGTGTTGGCGAAGGCAGCGGGGTTCTTGGACAGTCCAGACAGTGACAATGACAAGCCCTCGATTGTTGGGATTAATATGCGCGGCCCACAAACAACAACGTATACTGAGGTTATCGATGATGACGGAACGGGAACTGAATAAAATTTATCGGGAAGCGTTAGAAGAAATATATCGGGTGGCGTCCATTAGTGAGGGTGTCCAATTTTACGCAATGTTAGCAAAGAAAGCGTTGGATAACGAATATGTCGGAGATACCGAGCCTCGATCTGAATTTTGAAAACAGTCCAACTGTTTGGAACTTTTTGCACGACGATAGCTTTGTTCGTGGCTTGATGGGGCCAGTGGGATCTGGTAAGTCGTATGGGTGCGCAGCTGAGATAATGCTTCGGGCGGTCCGTCAAACCCCAAGTCCGCGAGACGGGATAAGATATTCCCGTTTTGTTATCGTTCGGAACACCTATCCAGAACTGCGCACAACCACCATCAAGACCTGGCAAGAGTTATTCCCAGAGGATGTCTGGGGATCGATGCGCTGGCAACCACCGATCTCGCACCATATCAAGATCCCGACCAGGGGGGATATTCCTGGTATTGATTGCGAAGTAATCTTTATGGCGCTTTCTTCTCCGCAAGACGTGCGGAAACTGTTGTCATTGGAATTGACGGGTGCCTGGGTGAACGAAGCCAGGGAATTGCCAAAGGCTGTGATCGATGGTCTGACACACCGTGTCGGTCGTTATCCGACTAAATCTGACGGGGGACCGACATGGTATGGGATCTGGATGGATACCAACCCGCCCGATAGCGATCACTGGTGGCATGATCTCTCAGAGAAAAATAAAATCACTGGCAAGTTTGCCTGGACATTTTTCCGTCAACCTGGTGGCGTTATTCAACCTGATCCTGGTGATGTGCCGAAAGAAAATCCAGATGCCCAGGGATTTGTGTTCTCTGGCGGCAAATGGTGGCAAGTCAATCCAGATGCCGAGAACAGCAACAACTTGCCGCCTGGCTATTATCAACAGCTGTTGGGTGGTAAGAATGTCGATTGGATTAGATGTTACGCCCAGGGCATGTACACCTTTGTACAAGAAGGCAGACCTGTCTGGCCAGAATATGACGATGAGTTAATGTCTGGCGACGTTGAGGTCGATCCATACTATCCAATTCAGATCGGGGTGGACTTTGGTTTAACCCCCGCTGCAATCTTTGGGCAGCGTACCCAGGCAGGGGCTTGGCGGATCTGTGATGAACTTGTCACGTTCGACATGGGCCTGGAACGGTTCGGCCAAGAATTGCTTGGGCGGATCGCAGAGCGATATTCTAAGCATGAAATCTTAATCTGGGGCGACCCTGCGGGGAACAAGCGGGATGAGATCTATGAGGTCACGGCCTTCGATCACCTTCGATCCCTGGGATTTAGAGCGCAACCAACAGAAAGTAACGCTTTCCAGGTTCGACGGGAAGCTGGGGCAAGCCCGATGTCGCGCCTGGTAAATGCAAAGCCTGGTCTAATTGTGGATAAGAAATGTATTCGTCTGCGCAAATCTCTTAGCGGCGGATATTTCTTTAAGCGTCAATCTCTCGGCGCTGGGCAAGAACGGTTTAAAGATGCGCCAGTAAAGAACGAACATTCACACTGTGGGGATGCGTTCGGGTATCTTATGCTGGGCGGCGGAGAACAACGTCGATTGCGCCGTGGATCTTATGGGCAATCTTTCCAGCAAGGTAATTACCAGGCAAACACAGACTTTGAGATATTCTGATGGGCTTGATCCAATTACCTACGTTTCGTATGGGACCAGGGGAACAGATTGTTCCTTTGCAATACTCGCACTTGTTTCAGCTAAAGCTTGGACCGCACGACCAGGAATATGAAAAGTTTATTCCAGGTTATCGAGATTATCTTTTCGATATGTCGGAACAGGGATGGTCCTGGACAGGGATCGGTGGCGGTAAAATCGTTTGCTGTTTCGGGGTGCGGCCTATCTGGGATCATTGTGTCGAGTGTTGGTTCGTTCCCAGTGAGGGACTAGATCGCCATGCCAGGACAACGCTAGTGGGTGCGCGTAAGGTTCTTCAAGGCATATTTGATAGTTATGATATCACAAGAATGCAGATCTTTGTGAAATGTGAGCATGAGGTAGCGTTAAGGTTTGCCAAAGCACTGTATTTTGATGTAGAGTGCAGATTAAGAAAGTTTGGCCCAGAGGGGGCCGACTACTATGCTATGGCGAGGTTTGAGTAATGGGTGGATTTTTTGGTGGTGGTGGTGGCTCTAAGACCACAACAATTGTACAAAAGGCTCCAGAAGCTTCACAAGCGCAAAAAGATGTTGAGCAAGCACAAGCCCGTACTGAGGCACGAGCCGAGGCAGCAACAGTGAAAGAACAGCAAGGCGTTCAAAAGCGTCGCCGTTTGATGCGCACTGGCGGTTTGAGGCTTTTGTTTTCCCCAGCACGACAAGAAGGCCCAGGCAACGTTAAGTTGGGCGGAGGTTCGTAAATGATTTTGCTTGGGAAAATACTGGGCGGCTCAAAGCCCCAGACCCAGCAAGAGAAAACAAACCAGGCATATGCACAATATGCTGGAACCCGCATGGCATCTACTGGAACTTATCAAAGCACCAAAAGCCCATTGCAGAAAATGCAGGATGACTTCTTGATGGACATTGGGTCTAAGCCAAAAGATGCCGATTATTATGCTCGTCTTGATGAGCGCACACGTCGCTCAAAAGAAGCGGTTGCAAGTGCTAATCGTGGCAGCGGGGGAAGTGCTGCCCCAGCTGGTCCAACACCAGAAGAATTAGAAGCGCAACGCAAAGCCGCTGCATTAGCAAAGCGCAAAGAAGAAGGACAGAAAGTCCGTAAAGAGTATGAAAAAAAGAAAGGAACATTGGTCCTTGCCCAGCGCAAGAAATACACGGCCATGTTGAATGTATAATGACAAGCATCAAGAATGATCCGCGAGTACATCGCAAAGTAATCCAAGCGCCAGTAGTAGAGGAAAAGAAAGATGCCGAAAAAGCTGCACCGAAAGCTTCTCCTAAGCGCCGAGAAACTAAATCTAAAGGGAAAGCGTAAGGACGCTTATATCTTTGGAACAATGAAGAAGGTCGAGGAAAGTGGTAAAAAAAGCCCACCAAAATCCTAAAGGCGGATTGAACGCGGCTGGACGCGCGTACTTTAAACGTACCGAGGGGGCCAATCTAAAAGCCCCTGTTAAGTCTGGCGACAATCCCCGCAGAGCGTCCTTCCTGGCTCGAATGGCGGGGAACCCTGGGCCTGAACGGGATAGTAAGGGGGAACCCACCCGACTGCTCTTGTCCCTTCGGGCCTGGGGTGCTTCTTCAAAATCAGATGCAAAGAAAAAAGCTGCGGCCATAAGCAAAAGGAACGAAAATGCCTAGACTTAATGTTAAAGAAGTAATGGCAAGAGAGGCCAAAGCACAAGCGCGTAAAGACGAATGGCGTTCTATTTATGAGGATTGCTATGAATTTGCGTTGCCACAACGTAACTTGTACGGCGGATATTGGGAAGGTAAGACGCCTGGTCAAAACAAAATGCAGCGCGTGTTTGACAGTACAGCGATGGCATCGACCAAACGCTTTGCCAACCGTATGCAAGCTGGCTTGTTCCCGCCCAATAGAAAATGGTGTCGTCTGGAACCAGGCTCGGCAGTCCCAGCCCAAGACAAAGATCGTGCGCAAAAGATCCTCGATGCCTATATGGATCTAATGTTCGATCAGCTGCGTCAAACAAGTTTTGACCTGGCAATGGGTGAATTTCTCTTGGATCTCTGCGTAGGCACAGCTGTGATGATGGTTATGCCAGGCGATGAGGTCACACCGATCCGCTTTACAGCTGTTCCGCAATACCTGGTCGCCATCGAAGAAGGCGCAAATGGTGTGATCGATAACGTCTATCGCAAGCTGCGCATTAAGGCGGAAGCCATCAAACGAGAGTTTCCAGATGTTCAGATGACTGTAGAATTGCAAGACGCGATTGATCGACGCCCTAATGAGGATCTCGATCTGTTCGATGCGATTATCTTTGACCAAGAAACAGGGCGCTATCACTATCATGTGATCTGGCCATACAAATCCCAGGAACTTGTCCACCGTGACATGGACTCAAACCCATTTATTGTTGCGCGTTTCAGCAAAACAGCGGGTGAGATCTATGGCCGTGGTCCCCTGGTCGATGCGATTGCAGACATCAAAACGCTAAACAAAACGCTAGAACTTGTATTGAAGAACGCAAGTCTTGCTATATCTGGTGTATTCCTAGCGGCGGATGACGGTGTTCTTAATCCGCAAAACATTAAGATCCAACCTGGTGCTATTATCCCAGTAGCCAGAAATGGCGGCCCAGGTGGGGCGTCCCTTGCGCCGCTGCCACGGGCAGGGGACTTTAATACCAGTCAGATTGTTATCAATGATCTGCGCGTAAACATCAAAAAGATCCTGATGGATGACACGTTGCCGCCCGATACAATGTCGGCTCGATCCGCGACAGAGATTGCCCAGCGCCAGGCAGAACTGGCAACCAACCTGGGATCTGCGTTTGGTCGTTTGATGACCGAGATTATGAACCCATTGATTGCGCGGATATTGTTTGTCCTGGACCGCCAGGGTTTGATTGATCTGCCCTTAAAAGTTAATGGCGTTCAAATTAAAGTTACGCCTGTTTCCCCATTGGCCGAAGCGCCAAAGATGGAAGAAGTGAATAAGGTTCTTAACTTTATGCAGATTGCCCAGGCAATGGGACCAATGGGCCAAACAGCAATTAATGTTCAAGAAGCCATTGCATACATCGCCGAAAAGATGGGGGTCGATCAGCGCGTCCTTAACTCGGCGGAAGAACAACAACAGATGATGATGCAAATGCAGCAACAAATGATGGCACAACAACAGGCGCAATTGCCTGGCAATGAACAAGTAGCGGAGGCGCTACAATGAGTTTGGCAGACGGGTGGGAAAGTCTAAGTCCAGCGTTTGCTGAACCGCCAAAGGCGGATGACATCGATCTCTTATATGGTCGTGTCTTTAAATCTGAGGAAGGCCAAAGAGTGCTTAGTCACTTGCGGCAGATAACAATCGAACAGCCCTCCTGGTATCCAGGCGAAGATGCAAGCCACGGGTTCGTAAGAACTGGTATGGCGGAACTTGTTCGCTTAATCGAGCGTAGGGTGGAAAGGTCAAGTAATGTCTGAGGAAGCACAAACAATTCAAGAAGATCAGTCATTGGTCAACTTTGCAGCGCCACGAGAAGAAGCGCCGCAAGAGGCACCAATGGCTATCCATGAGCCAGAACCAGAAACCAAGGCGGATGACGAGCGCATAGAGCGCCCAGATTATTACCCAGAAAAGTTTTGGAATGAGGATGGTCCTGATGTTGAGAAGCTTGCAAAAAGCTATGCGGAACTTGAGAAAGCATTTAAGTCTGGCAAACATAAAGCGCCAGAGGGTGACTACAATGTGGATAATCTTGTCGAGCAAGGTCTTGATCTGGAAGATCCAACGGTCCAAGCATATCAGGACTGGGCAAAAAAATATGGTGTTTCGCAGCAAGCGTTCGAGGAACTAGCTGGCAATATCCTGGCAATGACAGGTGAACAAGAGCAAGCCTTTGAATACAATCGCCAGGAAGAAATGAAAAAGCTGGGCGATCGAGCGCAAGAAAAGATTTCGTATCTTGAGCGTCACATTATGAAGGCTGGTCTGGGCGACAACGAACGCCAAGCATTGGCGATGGGCCTGGATAATGCTGACGCAATCAATGCGATGGTTAAGTTTATCCAGGGTTACACCAATGAGAATATCCCAACACAACAGGTTGTTGATACTGGGGATATGACCAGGGAAGATCTTTCCACGGCAATTCGTGACCCACGCTGGAACACTGATCCAGCATGGCGCACGAAGATTGAAACCCAATGGGCGAGATCTCGTCACGCCCAGTAACTAGATATAGTTGCAATATAGGTTGTTTGCGTGTATATGTGGTTTAACGGCTAACCGCTGCGCGGCCCGTTGATGTGGTAGACCACTGGTGGGCGCGGCCACAAACGCGCAAGCGACCGCCCGAATACATCGGCTAACGGTATGCGATCATTAACGAAACCTTTATAGGAGGCTTCTGCTATGGCGCAGAATATCACCAACGCCTTTGTAACTCTTTTCGACGAAGAAGTTAAACAGGCATACCAAGGCGACAGCTTACTACGCGGCACAATGCGTATGCGTACAGGCGTGTCAGGCAACACTGTAAAATTCCCTAAAATCGGTAAAGGTGTTGCAACCGTTCGCGTTCCACAAACGGATGTAACCCCGTTGAACGTGACATACTCACAAGTCACTGCGACAATGACAGACTACATTGCGGCAGAATATTCAGACATTTTCCATCAATCACACATCAACTTTGATGAGCGTCGTGAATTGGTGCAAGTTGTCTCGAAATCTATCGCACGTCGTATGGACCAAATCTGCATCGATGCTCTAAACTCTGCGGCATCCCCATCCACAGTTGCAACATCTGTTGGTGGCGCTGGCACAAACATGAACATCGAAAAGCTTCGTGCAGCTGCAAAAGCAATGAACGACAAAAACGTCCCAGCTGAAGGCCGTTATTTGTTGATGCACTCATCACAGCTAGACGCACTATTGGGCGAAACAGAAATCACATCTGCTGATTTCGCGTCGGTCAAAGCGCTGGTTCGTGGCGAGATCAATACCTTCATGGGCTTCGAGATCCTAACTATGGGTGATCGTGATGAAGGCGGCATTCCAAAACCATCCACACGCTCATGTTTTGCATGGCATCGTGATGCGCTTGGTTATGCTGAGTCGATGGCTCAAAAGTCCGAAGTCAACTACATCCCAGAGAAAACATCGTTCCTCGTGTCATCGATGTTCTCAGCTGGCGCTGTAGCGATTGACGACGAAGGCATCGTCAAAATCTCATGTACTGAATAAGGAGATTGAAACATGGCATTCGCACAAGCAAACTGGGCAACCGTTGCAGCTTCTAAAGCTGGTTCAGCGCCAAGCATTTACAGCTATAAATCAGCGACAGATAACAAGGCGGCAATTGCTGGCTCTGGTTATTTCAACAGCGTTGAGGGTCTTATCACAACTGGTGATTGGATTTACACATATGGCTCAGATGGCGGTCAAACATTGGTCGCCACAAACACAGCTGGTGTTATCACAACAGCGGTGATCTAAAACAACAAGGGGCTGGGAAACTAGCCCCTTACCACCATAGGGGGTTATCATGGCAACAGGCGATACCGACATTTCAATTTGCTCCGATGCGTTAATCCTCTTGGGTGCTGCACCGATTTCATCATTCACCGAAGGATCTGATGCGGCGCAAGCATGTGATCGGCTTTATCCAGACATTCGAGACGCTTTGATTAGTGCTTATGTTTGGTCCTGGTCGCTAAAGAAAATTCAGTTATCTCGTCTATCCACAGCCCCAACAAACGAGTGGGCATATGCCTATCAATTGCCTGGCGATATGTTGTCGGGTGCGCTGGCCGTGTTCGAGACAAGCGGCATAACAGAAAGATCGCGCCGTTATGGGTGGGAGATTTATGGCGACCAGCTTTATACAAATATGAAAACGGTATATATCGATTACCAAAGCACGGTAAGCGAAAACAAAATGCCACCGTATTTTGTTCAGCTGTTAAAGTTTGCTCTGGCGTCTGAACTGGCAATTGTTATCACTGACCAGGCAACGAAGGCAGAGTTTTTCCAGGTTAAAGCATACGGATCGATGGCCGAAAACGGACGCGGCGGTGAAATGCGTAAGGCAATGAACATCGATGCCCGTGGCCAATCAACCCAGATTGTCGAAGATTATTCATTGATCGAGGTTAGAAACTAGATGCGCGTTACACAGTTTCAGACAAACTTTTCTGTTGGGGAACTGGATCCACTTTTGAGGGCGCGTACAGATCTGCAACAATATCAAAACGCCCTAGAAGAAGCGACCAACGTTATTATTCAGCCCCAGGGCGGATTGCGTCGTCGTGATGGATTAAAGTTTATTGATGACTTTGGTTCTTCGTTCACATCGTTTAAGCTTATTCCTTTTGAGTTTAGCGTAGACGATAGCTATCTTTTGGTTTTTGTTAATGGTCGCATTTACATTTACAAAGCTAGCGTTCTTCAAACAAACATTAATGGATCAGGCAATGATTACCTGGCGGCAGCTGACATCACAGCGGCAATGCTTGATGAGTTACAGTATACCCAGGCTGTCGATACATTAATTCTTTGTCACGAAGATCTTCAAACCAAACGCCTGGTGCGTAATTCGGATACCAGCTGGACGTTAGAAAACCTACCAATAACCAATGCGCCAAAATATGCGTATGCGTTTGACACACACCAGCCAAATTTTACTGTTACTCCTAGCGCTGTTGATGGAAATGTAACAATCACAGCATCGGCGGTTACGACTGACACAGGTACAGCACAAGCTGGTGGGGCTGACACAATCACATTGAAGGCTGCGACAAGCTATACATCCGATGATGATCCGAATGGAATGTTTATTACCCTAACATCTGGTACTGGCGCGGGACAAACGCGCCACGTTGAGGATTATGTAGCATCGACCAAGGTTCTGACAGTTTATCCTCCTTGGGATACGGCCCCAAATGCAACGACGGGATACAAGGTTGAGGCATTTGCCGAAGCTGCCGTTGATGAATATCTGCAAGTTAATAATACATTTGGCCGCGCCCGTTATGTTGAATACGTTAGCCCAACAAGCATGAAGGCTTATGTCGAAGTACCTTTCTTTGATACCACTGCTATTGTCGCTGGTGAATGGGAAAGTGAACACGGCTATGAGGATACCTGGTCAACAACCCGTGGGTGGCCCAGATCTGCAACATTTCACGAGGGACGTTTGTATTTTGGCGGTTCTAAATCCCGTCCGAATACTGTCTGGGGTTCTCGTGTTATCGATTACTTTAACTTTAATCCAGGTACAGGTCTGGACGATGAAAGCGTCGAGGCAACAATCAACACTAATCAGTTAAACAGTATCGTGAATATTGTTGCTAGTGCTGACTTGCGGATCTTTACCACGGGGGGCGAATTTGTCGTTATCCAGGCAGATGATACCCCAATCACGCCAAGCAACTTTATGGTTCGTCCTCAGACACGCCAGGGATCTAAGCCTGGTGTTCCACACGAAGATCTGAATGGTGCATCTATCTTTGTTCAGCGCCAGGGTAAGTCTCTCAATGCGTTTCAGTTTGGTTCAGACACAAGGCAATATCAGATCCAGCAAATATCTGTTTTGTCCTCTCACTTAATCAAAAACCCTGTTGACCTAGCGGCACGTCGATCAACGTCAACAGATGAAGCCGATCGCCTATTTGTTGTTAATGGTGATGACGGATCGATCTCGGTATATTCTATTCTAGTTGGTCAGAACGTTATCGCACCTAGTAAGTTTACAACGGATGGTGAGTTTGTCGCAATTGCTGTCGAGGTGTCCGACGTCTATGTAATCGTGAAAAGAAACGTAGATGGCACTGATGTTTATTACTTAGAAAAGTTTGACGGTGCTTTAACAACAGATAGCGCCAAGACGGGCGGTGCTGCCGCCTCAGTGACTATGGATCACCTTGAAGCAAAGACAGTGGAGATTATTCGTGATGGCGTTGTAGAGGCCACACAGACGGTTCCAGCCACACCGTTCACTGTGACATTTGATAAAGCTGCCACGTCGTCATATGAAGTTGGGTTAGGATTTACTGTTAGTGTAAAGACAATGCCGACCGAGCCAGTGTTATCATCTGGATCTGTCCAGGGTGTTCGCAAGCGGATTGTTCAGGTCGATGCAATTGTAAACCAAACAAAAGATCTTGTTATTAATGGCAAGCAAATTTCGTTTAGAAACTTTGGTGTTGGTGTTCTCGATCAGCCAATCGAAGCGTTTACTGGCGTCAAAACTGCGCACGGTATCCTGGGCTATAGCGCGACAGGACAAATAACACTAACCCAAAATGTTCCATTGCCTATGACGGTTCTAGGTTTGGAATATAAATTAAGTGTAGGGAGTTAATCATGTCTGGTCCAATGATGGCACCAATGTTCTTAGCATCGACTGCAATAAGTGCGGTTGGTCAGATGAGGGCAGGCGCAGCAAAGCAGGAAATGTATGACTCTCAGGCAGCTGATGAGTTGATGAAGGGCCGCGCCCAGGCGATTGCTTATAAGAAGCAAGGCGCTGATGTTCTACGCAATCTCAATGAAAACCTGGCAGCGATTATTGCTCGATCAAGTGCGGGAAATGTTGATCCAACATCTGGATCGGCAGCAACAACATATATGTTTGGCATGTCAGAAGCCGCCAGGGAAAAATACCAAGCACAAGACAATGCTATTGCAGCAAAAGGGCAGTCAGTTATTCAGGCTCATCAATATCAAGTCGCGGGTAATAATGCTCAAAGTGCTGCAAATTATAATGCTCTTGGAACAATCATGTCGGGCGCATTTATGTTTGGACGGTTATAAGGTTGTAAGAAATGGCTAGACTACCACGATATCAACGAACAGGCGTCCAGATGAGACAGCCCCAGGGCATTGATTATGCGGGGTTGCGCGAGGAAGCTGGTGCAGCCCAGGCAATGTCCCAGGCGTTTGATAAGATGAGCCAGTTTCTATACAAGGGCGCAGAAGAATACAGCGTTCAAACTGGCCTTGAACGTGTTCGTGAAGAAGGGGCGCAACCTGTTCTTGAAGTATTACAGGCTCAAGGTGGCCCCCGTGGTCTAGCAGAAAAGACAGCATATGAGGCAGCAAACCGCGTTGCCATTGCCGAGATCCGCACCGAGGCAGAGTTAGAAATCACAAAGATCCTGGATGATGGCCAGAAGAAAGGTCAATCATACAGCACGATCCAGGCAAGATTGAAAGATGTGAAGGACGGGTTCCCTGCATCTTTGTCTTTGATCGATCCCGTATCTGCTGGATTGTTGCGCAATCAACTATCTGAAACCACAAGCAAAGCAGAACTGCGTTATTCAAACTGGTGGACGGGAAAGATTGCTGCGGCTCAGAAGAAAAAGCAAAACGATGTAGCGGCAAACGAAGCTGAGTTTATTGTCGGCAACGCAACGGTTCCTGGATACACAACACAGGCTATCGATGACGACATCGCAAAGGGTTCACAAACTCTTAGAGATCTGGGCGTTAAAGATGAACTGGTTGATAAGTGGGCGGAAGATGTAAAAGAAAAAGCTTACAAAGAGAACGTTCTCTTTAATTTCTATCAAAAGCCAATTGGCGAACAAAAGGCACAGATGGAAAACATCCTCGATGGCAAAGAAACAATGCCAGGGATGGATTATGAAACCAGCATTCGCTTTGTAAATGGTTTGCTGCGTCCAGAATACAATCGCAATTTGTCGGTAATGAAATCACAATCTGATTTTGTTGTGAACAAAGTGACGGATTATGAAAACATTCTGGAAAGCGGTGGTCAGGTTAGCGAAGATGTGATTGCTGATCTGCGCAATAAATCAAACGATGTTGCCGAATATGATGGCGGTGAAGCTTTGGCGGCGGCAAACCAGCTGCAAGAAAGCGAAACGTTCTTTTCTCAGCTACGCGGCGCGTCTCTTAGCGAAGTTGAAGCGATGGTTGTTGATCTGCAAGATGGTGCAGACGGTACGCTTGATAGCCCGATTGAGGTTAAACGTTACGAACAGGCGACTAAGTTTCTAAAGAACATGCAGACTGCAATTGCCCAAGACCCTATGGGCTATGCCGAACGTGTTGGTTTTATCGAGCCGCGTGAACAACTCGTTACGATCTCAGGAGACGGAACCTTAGAGGTCAATGAGGCCGCATTAGAGAACCGTTCGATGCAAGCCCAGCGCGTTGCTGGTTATTATCAACTATCTGCACCTAAAATATTGTTTGCGAATGAAGCGCGTGAATTGGGTGTTTTGCTCGATAAAGCCGAGGGTAATGCCAAACTGCAAGTTTTGGGCGCGTTGTCTAAGTTTGATGCGCAGCTGGGCGAGGTGCTTACTGATCTGGCGGATTACAATCCAAACATGGCCCTGGTCGGGGCGCTTGTCTCCGAGGGCGCAACCGAGGCAGCGCAGTTGGCGGTGGCTGGGATGGATCGTATCAAGGCTGGTGAGAAAGCTTTGTATTTGACGAATGAAAGCACAACTCTTGTTTATAACAGCACATTTGGCCGAGCGATTACAACTCCAAAACATTCCCAAGCAATCAAGGGCGTGGCCAATGCAATCTATACAGAATTGATTGCAACCCGTGGTCTTGATGATACGGGCGTTATTAATGCTGAGATTTACACAGAAGCGTTGCAATTAGCAGCGGGGTATCGTGTGGTTAATGGTCAGGAATATGGTGGCATCCAAGAGGTTCGTGGCGTTCCGACATTTATCAATCCGAAAGAACAAGCTGGCAGTTATGAGCGTATTCTTAACGAAGTAACACCAGAGGCAATTCAAATTTCTACTGGCCAGGCTATTGATCCAGCATTAGCTGCACAGATCAATGAGAATGAAAACTATAAGATCCGTAACATTGGCGGTGACAAATACGTTATTGAGTACGGAGAAAAAGGCGATGCTGTTGTTCAAGACACAAGCGGTGCGCCAATTATATTTGATAGCAAACAGCTAATTAATGCGATGGTCCCAACGCCACCAGAGGCAATGATGGTTTCTCCACAACCTGGCATCCCAGCGCCAGGGGATCAACCAGCACAGGGCGAGTTTATAGGTGCGCAAGCGGTTACTGCGCCAGAGGTTGCACGACAAGCCCCAGCGTTTCCAGAGGTAAAGGAAATATCCAGGGCGGATATGGCCAAGCTACGAACATCTATGGAAGATATTAGTATGCCTCCTGGCGTTGAACGATTGATGCCGTTTGTGGATACTGTTCCTGATGGCACAAACAACGAAGATTACTTTGCATATATGGAAGCCGTTCTTGGTGGATATCGTAACTCATATGATAATTGGAAGGCCAGCCAATGATCCAGTTTGATCGTGAAGATGCCTACGACTTAGGAACTACGCCAGGGATTACTAAGCCATTAACTGGCTTTGCTGAGAACTTCTTTGCGTCCAGGGAAAATCTTAAATACAACGATCAATCACAAAGTAAGGACTTAATCCTTAGAGAACTATGGGGTCCGATTGTTGAGGATCTAAATGAAGCATTTCCAAACCAGGGATTTCTTGGTCGAGACTTTGAAGATCCAGGCGACTTTTTAAATATTGGCCTTGGGGTGTGGTCGTCACAAGGCGGTCCACAAGATCGATATAACTTCGCTGTAAATAATATCTTGGACTTTATGCAAAAGAACCAGGAAAGTTTGCCAGACCATTTGAAGGGCGTCACTTTGGAAAGCCTGGAACAATTAGCCAGGGACCGAGCAGGGGCGGCAAGAGACACAGCGAATGAGATTGCATCACGATCTGATGGTGGATGGGGCGCAACCCTTGGCACATTTACAGGCGGCGTTGCTGGGGTAGTCGATGACCCCGTAAACGCTTTTGGTGTTATTGGTGGATCGGCAAAAACATTGTGGCGTCTTGCGTTTACCGAGGCATTAATCGGTGCTGGCACTGGTGCGATGGCCGAGACAGGCGTATCTGAATGGTATAAAGAGCAAGGCTTAGAATACACATACCAGGACTTTCTAAGAAACGTATCGTTCAATGCAATAGGCAGTGCCGCGTTTGCTGTTGGCATTAAGGGCGGCGTTGATGGCATTAAGAAAGGTTACGAGGTATTTGCTAAATCTGGAAAGGCAAACAAACAAAGCCAGACATTAGCAGATGCGGCAGAGGCAGCGGAAGAACTGGAAGCGGATAACCCGTTTACAGATCCAAATATGCCACCCGCCCAGGCGGAACATAATTCTCGTATGCAATCAGCCGAGGCAGCTGTGGAAAACAACAAAACCCCAGCAATGCCAAACGAGCCAACCATCGAGCCAACCCCAGAAATGATTGCCGCCGCAACGGATAATCTTAACGGTGTAATGTTCAGTGTTCCCGCGCGGGATGTTGTGATCGATGCCAAGCGCTTTCAGTTTAAAGAAGGCGGTGACGAATACGGCGTGACCGAGCGATTGCAGGGTGTAACAACATGGGATCCTGTTAAGGCTGGCACAGTTATTTTCTGGGAAGATGCCCAGGGCAAAGTATTCATTGCAGATGGCCACCAGAGGGCAGGGCTTGCCCGTAGGATTATGGATCAAGATCCTGGTCAAGACATTAACCTGATTGGCTACAAGCTGCGTGAGACTGACGACATTAGCGCAGAAAAGGCGCGTGTTATTGCAGCTGTTGCAAACATTGCCCAGGGGACAGGGACCGTGATTGATGCCGCAAAGGTTCTGCGTGTTGAGCCTGGTCGGATTTCAGAACTGCCCCCGCAATCTGTATTGGTTCGCCAGGCAAGAGACCTGGTAAATCTAAGCGATGATGCGTTCGGCGCAATTGTTAACCAGGTTATCCCCGCAAACTATGGCGCAATTGTCGGTCGTTTGATCGATGACCCAACAATGCAGCAAGCGGCAATCAAGGTTCTGTCAAAAGCAGATCCATCAAATGCGTTCCAGGCGGAAGCAATTGTTCGCCAGGTTAAAGAAACCGATATGGTACGCGAGACACAAGTTTCATTGTTCGGTGATGAGGATGTTGCTACCAGCCTATACACAGAACGGGCAAAGGTTCTGGACCGCACATACAAGATATTGAAAGCAGACAAGGCATCATTTGAAAACCTAAGTCGCAATGCAGAGCGCATTGAGGCAGAGGGAAACAAGCTTGCCAAGGATCAAAACCAAAGGAGGGCCGATCAAGATGGCCAAGCAATCACGTTACTCCAAGCCCTTGCAAACCGCAAAGGAACCCTCAGTGATGACCTCTCAGCCGCAGCCCGAAGCGCCAAAGACCAAGGATATGCAGCCGCAGCAAGAAGTTTCGCCGATGCTGTCAGACGAGGAATTGAACGAGGCGATTTTGATGGGGCGGCAGCTGGCGATGTTGGACGCGCTGTCAACGCTGCGCCGCAAAGCCGCGCAAGTGCGATTGAAACAGAACCAACGCTAGACGGGTTTGACATCGAGACAGGGCCAGCTGTTGAAAAGCAGACGGATCAACTTGCCCTGGATACGTTCCGAGAACTAGAGATTGCCGAGCCAGAGATCCCCCGCGTTCTTGAGCCTGGCGATATTGAGCCAGATTGGAAACCATACATGGTATTGCAAGACGGGGATACATTGATCCCTGTTAGCAAGATTAAGCCCGTAAAGGTACGCCCCGAAGGTGTTCGCAATGCTGTTCCATTCATGCAGCAAGCTGCCAGAGGCGAGATCGACAAGCGCCCTGCTCTCTTGGTTAGAGACAATGAGGACGGAACATATTCTGTTCGTGATGGGAACTCGACCTATACAATTGCTGACCAGGCTGGATGGGCAGAGATCCCAGCAAAGATTGTAAGCGATCAAGAGTATGCGACGGAACAAGCGCGTAAAGCTGTTGACCGTATCTTTAAACAAGACACTCTCGGCAAAAAGAAACGTCGCTTTGTTGTTGGTCAGGATTTGCCAAAGGGTGAATTGGATAACATCCAAGATCGTTTGAAAGATCGCCAGGTCAGAGACATCGACGGTTTCATGGCGGCAGCAACAAAGAACCACAACGAATTGAATGATGCGGCAGAGGCAGCGGCAAAAGATCTGGGCATTGAGTTTAAACGTGCGCCTGTCAAAAAAATAGAAAAGATAAACAAGAAGCTTGAGAAAAAAGGTCGTGCTGGGCAAATCCATACGATTGCAGATGCCGCCCGTACAGGGATTACAGCGCGATCAATTGATGAGAGCGATGCGTTTGTTGCTGCCCTTGCAAAGAAATTTCACATTTTGGATGAGGGCTGGATCGTCACACCACAAGGATACTTTGACCGTAAGTTGATGGTTGTGTTTGATGATGGCGGCCTGGGCGAGATACAGATCTGGCCTCCTGGCATGTTGGACGTAAAGTCAGCGCCAACAAAGTTTGATAAGTCTGGCCATGATTACTATGACATTTCAAAAGATCCTGCATCAACGCCCGATATGATTGCAGATGCAGAGGCTAAGATGGCGGATCTATACGCTGGGGTTCAAGCCCAACTTGATCCATCATTTGCTCAGAAGCTTGGCTTTGAAGAAATCCCACGCGCCGAAAGATATGCGTCAATATCTTCGGACGAAAGCTCTATTGAGCGTTCATTGGAAAGTGTTTCCCTGGCAAGATCAGCTGATCCTGTCCAGCCGAGATCTGAACCCGACCAGGTTACTGCCTTAGATCCTTCGATGGCGACGATATCCCCGTCAGCGTCTCTGAAAAATCGCATGGTTCCCTCCTATGAGTTAACAAAAGCTGGGGATCAAGCGTTGATCCCTGGTGTTGAGCCTATCACAACACGGCAGCTGTTACGAGCCGCAAGCGATGAGCCTATGCGCGGTGGTGAAGCTGCAATGCCAGAAGGTGGGCTATTTGATGAAGATGCCCTATTACAACAAGATATATTCGATATCGCTGATGATATCAAGACTGAGCAATTCGATGTTGAAATTCCTGTTGACTCAACGCTCGATGAGGATGGAAATGCGATTGCAGTAACCAAGACATTGCGCGACATTAAGAAAGATCTCGATGCAGAAGATGCGTTGATTAACAGATTGGGGACTTGTGGCCTATGAGTACGTTTAAGAAATGTGTCGAAGATGGTGTTGCAGCTGGGGAGATCACCCAGCAACAAGCGGATGAATACGGCAATCTGTTTGATGATCTAGTCGAGCAATACAATAAACAAATGGGTCCAGGCCCAGCTGAGACAAAAGCTGGCACAGATGCGGCAATGGCTGTTCGTAAGAAATCAATCGAGCGTAAACGCCAGGCATTATTGCAAGCCAAGACCTGGAAACAAATTACCCTGGACATGCAGAATTACCGCACGATCACAGGTCAACAGGATATGAACAAGGCGGCATTGTCGTTCTTCGAGCAAGACGCCACGTCTAAATATGCAAGCATCACGCAGCTACAGCAAACCATCGAGCGCAGCGCAACTCGCAAGATGGATAAATTCTTGGCAACATTCCGCCGCGATCTTGTTGGGCGCACCCGTAATAAAGCCAAGATGAGCAACATGATTAAGGAAGTCTTTGGCGAGAATACGGGGGATGCGTCTGCCAGGGAATTATCATTAGCCTGGAAAGAAGCCGCCGAATACTTGCGTAAGCGTTTCAATGCAGCTGGTGGATCTATTCCTAAACGTGCGGATTGGGGACTGCCACAACAGCACAGTACGGTAAAAGTACGCGAGGCAAGCTTTGAGGAATGGCGGGATTTTATATTGCCGCGTCTTGACCTGGACAAAATGAAAGACATGGAAACAGGTCTGCCTTTTTCTCAGCAAAGATTAGAGTTTGCGTTAAAGGATGTTTACGAAACAATCCGCACTGATGGCATGAGCAAGGTTAAACCAGGGGGGCGACCAACTGGCGGCAAGTCCCTGGCAAACAGACACACGGATCATCGTTTCCTGGCATTTAAAAAAGCTGATGGCTGGATGGAATACCAGGTAAAGTTTGGCAATGATAACCCGTTCGATGCAATGATGGGGCATATCAGCAATATGTCCAGGGACATTGCATTTATGGAACGCCTGGGACCAAACCCAATGGCGACCAAGAACTTCATCAAACAAACCCTGCAAAAATCTGCGGCTGGTGATGACAAGGCTGAAGGCGCAGCAAGATCCGCAAGCAAAAAGATTGATGAACTTTATAACATTATACAGGGGACACATAACACCCCAGTTAATCGTTTCTGGGCAACAACACTTGCGGGAACCAGGCAACTATTACAATCCGCACAGCTGGGCGCGGCAGCGATCTCTGCAATTACTGATGTAAACTTTAACCGTATTGCTCGACGCATGAACGGCTTGCCCCAGGTTGGAACACTTGCTCAATATCTGAAACTGTTGTCACCATTAAGCGCAGAGGAAAAGGGTCGCCTGGCTATTCGCTTGGGCCTAACAGCCGAGGGGTGGTCAACATTGGCGGCAGCACAAATGCGTTATGTGGGGGATATATCTGGTCCAGAGATTACACGTCGTGTTGCTGACTTTGTTATGAGGGCATCACTCTTGTCCCCAATGACACAGGCTGGGCGCTGGGCCTTTGGCATGGAATTTCTTGGCACCCTAGCGGATAATGTCGGCAAGACCTTCGATGAATTAGACCAACCATTTCGCAAGGCAATGGAACGTTACAACATCAATGCGGGTCGCTGGGATGTTATTCGTCAAACAGAACTCTATGATTATAAGGGGGCTAAGTTTCTACGCGCCGAGGACATCGAGTTTCGTACCGATATCGATCCGCGTCTTGCCAGGGAATTAGCAACTGACATCATGCGCATGGTCGAGACGGAAACAAACTTTGCGGTTCCATCGACATCCATTCGTGGCCGAGCCGCTTTAACTGGCGATGTTCCCCCAGGGACAATTGCTGGTGAATTGGTTCGATCATTTGCTATGTATAAAAACTTTGGGGTTACCCTGGTAAATACCCACATCATGCGTGGCGCTGGTCAACAAGGCGTTAAAGGCAAAGGTCGGTATTATGCCGATCTTGTTATCAGCACAACATTGATGGGCGCATTGGCTTTGCAGCTGAAAGAAATGGCAAAGGGCCGTGATCCTCGACCAATGGAAGGTCCAGAGTTTTGGGGCGCTGCGTTCATGCAGGGCGGTGGATTGGGGATCTATGGCGATTTCTTGTTCTCGGATCTCAATCGCTTTGATCGAGGCTTGTCAGAAACAATTGCTGGTCCTGTTGTTGGCTTTGCTAATGATGTTCGCAAGTTAACAATCGGTAATATCATTGAGGCAGCACAGGGCGAAGATACAAAGATCGCCAGTGAAATGATTAGCTTTGCACAGCGTTACACACCAGGCGCGTCCCTATGGTATGCACGTCTTGGTTTGGAAAGAATGCTGTTCGATCAGATGAAACTATGGGCAGATCCAAAGGCAAAACAAAAGATGCGCAATACAAAGCGCAAGTACGCCAGGGAATATGGCCAGGATTATTGGTGGTCGCCTGGAAAGATGCAACCAACTAGAGGGCCAGATGTTGGAAAGATGTTTGGAAATTAGATCAATATCTGGTATAAAGCGAAATAAGAAGTGGAGCATATGGTATGGCCGATATCGCAATTAACCCAGTAGACCGTAGGGTCCAGTTTACAGGTAACACTGGAACGGGTCCATTTGCGTTTACTTTTAATATTTTTGCTGATGAAGATCTTGCCGTTTACAAGAATACTACGTTGTTAACTTTGACAACGGATTACACAGTATCGATCAATGCAAATGGTACTGGGTCGATTACTTTGGTCGCGCCAGTTGTTGTTTCTGATGTTCTGACAATTATCGGCGGTCGTGAATTATCTAGGACAACTGACTTTGTTACAGCTGGTGATCTCTTGGCGGCAAGCCTGAATGAACAGCTGGACAGCCTGGTTATTATGGCGCAACAGCTGGACGAAAAGATGACACGCTCGTTCAAGGTTAATCCTGGCGATGTGTTCACAGATCTTGAAATGCCATTGCTTGCAGATCGCAAAGGTAAGTATCTAGCATTTAACTCTACAACTGGAGATCCCGAAGCTGGGCCAGATCAAACTGATGTTGTCGCTCTATCATCAATTACATCTGATATTGCGCGTCTTGCTGACATTGAAGACGGAACATTAGCAACTGATGCCATTCAAACAGCGGCATCGATCTCTAGCAACATTACAACGGTTTCGGGAATTAGTGCAAATGTAACAACTGTTGCTGGGATTAGTGCCAATGTAACGACTGTTGCTGGAATTAGCGCTGATGTCACTGCGGTCGCTGCTGATGCGACTGACATTGGCATTGTTTCTGCAAATATTGCAGATGTAAACACTGCGGCAGCAAATATTGTTGACATTCAAAATGCCTCAACGAATGCTGCAAATGCAGCAACATCTGCATCGAACGCAGCAACGTCAGAAACCAATGCGGCAACTAGCGCATCAAATGCTGCAACGTCCGAAACAAATGCGGCGGCAAGTGCATCGGCTGCGGCTGCATCGCAGACTGCGGCGGCGGC
>Ga0208161_1000303_pt1 | contig 27803 bp, 24 predicted proteins | sample CB_VirMetaG_3_FD_184538 | JGI IMG/M metagenome (GOLD analysis project Ga0208161, IMG submission 184538) | Freshwater to marine saline gradient viral communities from Chesapeake Bay - CB_1508_1S Viral MetaG (SPAdes) (version 4) | ecosystem: Environmental > Aquatic > Marine > Coastal | place: USA... | reverse complement strand
TGCGTTCGGATTGCCGTTGACGACACTGACGACCCTGGTTTCATCAGCAGCAGCTTTTACTCTGCCTCCGGAACCACTGACGTAACCTACAACTTTGCCTTCCAGTACACTAGCGTCTGATCGAAATGCCTGTAACTTCAGCAACCGCAACCTACACTGCGACCGCAGTAAATACAGGAACCGACGGCCAAGTCCTGATGGCGGATAGCACTTCTGCCACCAACCTTGGCTGGTCTGATGGCGCTGTTGGCGAATGGGTAGATGGCGGTAACGCCACAACGCTCATTGGCGCTACCACAACTGCTCCTACCTTCGGCACCCTGGCTGTTGACACAGTTCAGTACCGTCAGCTCGGCCCCAAGACTTGGGAAGTGCTTTACAAAATCGTGAAGCGTGTTGCCGGCGGAAGTGCCGGGACTGGCAGTTATACCTTCCTTCTCCCCAATAGCCTGGAGTTTGACACCTCCCTGGCTTGGCAACAAACAACCACAGCAGCCGAAGGCAACTCCAACGACTGGCTGGAATACACACTGCCTGCTCAAGGTAGCGTGCGTGCTGGCACCTTCGCCAATGGCGACCCCTGGGCCACGATGGTTGGCGTTGCTCCTTACAGCTCAAACTCCTTCCGGGTGGTTTGTGACACTGCTGGCTCTTCGCCTCAGCTGGATGTAATCGGTGACTCTCACTATCAGTCCAACTACGACGAGCTGGCATACACCATTCAATTCACCTTCCAGACCGCCTGACGGGTAAAACCAGGTTACCGAAGGTTGTAACTGAGAATGGCCCTGCCAAAGCCCCCAAGCATTACCAGCCCAATTCCAAACCAAACTTTCTACTCCGCCCCAAGTTGGAATCTTGTAGCTCCGCAGGGTCCTCTGATTGTTGGTGACGGTCTGGAGGTGGTGCCGGGGGAAGGCACGGTTATTGCCGTCCCCCAAGCAGTTGGCGTAAACAGCATCCTTGCCGGTGTTGGTATTTCGGTTGACCAGCCTGATGGCGATGTAACGATTACCAACACTGGCGTAACTAATCTTCAGGCGGGACCCAATATCCAAGTTTCGGCCAATAATGGTACGGTGGTCGTAGAGGCACTTATCCCTCAGTCTGTTCTCCAAGTTATTGGTACTTTCCCCGTTACAGTAACTGGAAGTACCGTTCAACCTTTAATCGGAGTCAACGCAGCCACAACCCTCTCCTCCGGTGTAGTCCAACTCTACAACGACACAAACTCCACCTCCGATACTCTTGCCCTTACGGCAGCACAAGGCAAATATCTTCAAGATCAAATTTCAGCTCTGGTTCTCTCCAGCAGCAACTTGCTATTTGCTGGCACTATCAATGCTAGCACGGGGTTGCTTACCGCTGTAACACCGGAAGGAGCTAACGAAGGTTTCGCCGTAGGGTCTCCCCTCCCCTCCCCCGTCCTCACAAACACTGGTTACTTTGTTATCGTAACAGTGTCGGGGACCTTTACGCCAACGGGTAGCTCAACTCCATTTGTCGCAACAAAAGGCGACTGGCTGGTTTCCAGTGGGTCAAGTTGGGACTTTTTGGACGTAGGCTTCGACGCCTCTTTAGCCACTACAACAAGTGCGGGTATTGTAAGACTTTCTACTGACGCCGAGACTCAAACCGGCACAGCCAACAATGTCGCTGTGACTCCGGCTTCCCTTGAGAGTAAAATTTCCAGTAGCACTTCTCTCTCTGCCCCCAGCACAATCGCTTCTAGCCTTGCCGTCAAGAATACCTATGACGTGGCTGATGCTGCTATCCCTAAGTCTTTCCTGACAACCAAGGGTGCCATCCTATCTACAAACACCCCTGGCCAGCCTTTCACGGTTGTTCCGGTTCAAGATGGATATTACCTTCAGTCGGATATTGCTTCCCCCGGCGGCGTCAAGTGGGCGCCCACAGGAACTGTTTGCGTCGTTTCGACAGGTACGGGACTTACGGGCGGTCCAATCACCCAGACCGGCACTATTGCGTTGGCCCCGTCAGGGATTACTCCGGCGGTCTACGCCTACCCAACAAACCTAAACATTGACGCTTACGGCAGAGTCACGGCCGCAGACTTCGGGTCGGCACCCGTTACCGTTGACGATTTTTCAGGTAAAGCCGCACTCGTAGCAGGAACGGGAGCTAACACTTTCGGAACCCTGGCCGGTGGCGGAAACAATCAGATCCTTGCCATTGACTACGGGTGTGCCACTGGTTTGAAGTGGGTGCCCCAGTGTACGGGTTCAGTTACTTCCGTCAACACGGGCGTAGGACTTACCGGGGGTCCGGTTACTGGAGTCGGCACCATCTGCCTCGCTGACACTGCTGTTACCCCGGGGTCCTACCCGAATGCCTGCATCTGCGTGGATCAGCAAGGTAGGATTACCGATGTGAAGGCGGGTGGAGTCGGCATCGTTTGTATTGGGACAGGTCCCGGACTTATCGGTGGACCGATTACATCGTCTGGTACCCTCGATCTCTCCAACACGGCTGTTACTCCGGGCACCTATACTAACGCCACGGTTACGGTAGACGCTAAGGGCCGTGTCAGTTTTGCCGAGTCTGGTTCTGCATCAATCCCTTGCTCCGAGCTGACCGCAGTCGGTGACCTTATTGTGGCGTCTGCCCCGAGCACCCCAACTGCGTTGCCCGTAGGTGCTGACGGTTACATTCTCACCACAAACTCCAACTGTGCTCTTGGCGTTGAGTGGGCTGCCCCTGCTCAAGCTCCTACTTACCCGTCCGACTGGATTAGTGCGGGTCCTGCCTCTGACTGTATTTTTAGTAGTAATTGCTCTACCAACGTCCCTCAATACGGGGTAGTTGACTTTGACGAATACTACTACCGGCAAGTCTCACCGAAGTTGTACGAAGTTTACTACAAAGTGGTTCAATCAGGTAACGTTTCCGGCAACTCCGGCGGCGTGCCCGGTTGTGATTACATTATCAAGTTACCCACCGGTCTTTCGTTTGACTTGAGTGCGCCTTTCCAAAACGCCTATCAGGACAGTCAAGCCACAAACTCTTATAATTTCTGGAACTATATGCTTCCGTCCACTGTTATTGGTAGGTACGGTACCTATGGTGCTTCAGGTAATGCCTACCCGACCGCAGGTGGCCCTGTGATCTGGGATCAAAACTACTTCCGTGTCGTGTATAATGACGGAGGAGTTAGGCCAATTGGGCAAGGTTGGTATAATCCTGTTTGCAGGCCTGATGTCGTTCACTCTGTTTGCTTTACTATGCAAGTGCACCAAAGCGTCTAACGGGTAAAACCAGGTATCGATGGTTGCCTCCGAAGCTAGAGCGTTATGTCCCTGATTACGCCAATTCCTAACGGACCGTTTTACTCTGATCCGGGAAACTACATTAACTCTCCACAAGGTTATCTCGTAGTTGGTACGGGACTGTCGGTCACTGCGGACGGCACTCTGCTGGCTGCATCCGCTGCCGGAGGCACCGTTACTTCCGTTACCGCCGGTCTCGGTCTGAATGGCGGAACGATTACAACCAACGGCGTCATTTCGCTGAAAACTGCTTCGGCCACCCAGCTCGGTGGTATCAAGGTCGGTGCCAACCTAACTATCTCAGCTGACGGCACACTGAGTGCTCCATCGCCAGGCACAGGGACCATCAGTGGTGTTACCGCTGGTAATGGCCTCCAAGGCGGCGGAATCACTGGTAATGTCGGTCTGAGCCTTCTGCCTGCTGGCAAAGGTGTCTTCGGTGGTGTGTCCATCGGCAACGGCATTGATGTTGCTGCGGGCACCATCTCCCTGGCTGCTGCTACTGAGACAGATGCTGGTGGTCTCGCCCTAGCGACTGCTGCCGAAGTTGATGCAGGCACGGTTACCAACAAAGCAGTTACGCCAGCTACTCTGGCCACAAAGGTAGCTTCGACAGTAAAGGCAGGTCTGGTCCAGCTGTCGGACTCTGTTCTTACAAACGATAGCACAAAGGCTGCTACGCAGACGGCTGCCAAGGCTGCTTTTGATGCTGCTGTAACTGCTCAGACAACGGCTAACGCTGCGCTGCCGAAGTCTGGCGGCACAATGACCGGCATCATTGCCTTTGCGCCTGGGCAGACTTTCCCTGGCGTTTCTCTGCCGCTGGCAACCACAACCACCCCTGGTGTGATCCAGGTTGGCTCTGGTCTGTCTGTTGATGCTCAGGGTCTGCTAACAACTTCCAACGTCGGCACAGTCACCGCCATCACTCCTGGTGAAGGTCTCGGTGCTCCCGCAAGCGGAAATGTTATAACAACTTCTGGCACAATTCGTTTGCTGCCCCCTGCTGGAACCAGCATTGGTGGTGTGAAAGCAGGGACCAATGTTTCCATCGGAGCTGATGGAACTATCTCGGTTCTCGCAGGCACCTTCCTATCCACCAACAACCAGTATGCCTTTGACGGTTACATCTGGCCTATCGCCAATGCGTCTCCGGCATTGCCTTGTCCCGGTGCTACCGGACAAATTCTATCCATTGCTGATAACGTTACTGGACAACTGGCCTGGATTGATCCAAGCGGTTTTACAGTCACTGCTGGAACAGGCATCTCGGTGTCTACGGTGGGGACTACGTCAACAGTATCTCTCGCCACGGTACCCACGATTACGGCTGGATCTTTCGGGGGCACCGGGATTATTCCAACCGTTCAGGTAAACGCCTACGGTCAAATTACCTCCTACGGAGAGGCAAATCCATTTACTCCGTTCTTCAACTCTACAGTTGAGTCGTTGGATTTTGCCACCAATAACACTAACTACGATTGGACGCTGACCGGCAATACGACTGTTGCTAACCCCGCCAATGCCGTGTCCGGCCAAACGGGCTCCTTGCTGATCCGCCAGGATCCGATTACTCCCTATGCCCTGACGTGGGGTTCGGCGTGGAAGTTTGAAAACTTTTCTCCCTACAACGGCAACCTGACTGCTGGCGCTGTCGATATGGTACAATTCACTGTGGTAGCCCCCAACTACATCGTGGTCACCAACGTCATTACCAGCATCGGCTGATTTACCAGGCGGGCAACCGCCTACACTTACCTCGGTATACCAACCCACATTCTTCGTAAATGTCCCGCAAATACTCCATCTTCCAAATCCAGGGAGGTCTGGGCAAGCACATCGCTGCTACCGCAGTCGCCCAAGTCATCAAGCGGACTCATCCTGACCGTGAGCTGATTGTTGTCTGCGCCTGGCCCGAGCTCTGGGCAAACCTCCCCTTCGTCTATCGTGTGTTCCCACTGGGTGGCACCTCCTACTTCCACGACGAATACATCGACGGCAAGGACTCGCTGATTTTCGCAAACGAGCCTTACTTCACCACCTCGCACATCAACAAGACCCACAAGCTGGTTGAGTCCTGGTGCGCAATGTATGGCCTTGACTACCAGGGTGAGCAACCCAAGCTCAAGATCAACATCGAGCAGAAGAAAGCCATTCGCAACTTCTACGAACCGAAGATTGACGGCAAGCCGTTCCTACTCCTGCACACCAACGGCGGCCTCTTTCAAAACGAGCGTCCTTACTGCTGGTCTCGGGATATGCCTATTGAGGTGGCAACCAAAGTGGCTCAACACTTTGCGAAGGACCACTTCGTTATGCAGATTACTCGGCCAAAGTCTCCGAAAGTTGAGGTGGACGGAGTTTTTGTCCGCAACGAGCAACTCTCCAACACCGAGCTTTGTGGCTTGCTTGAGCTGACGAATAAGCGTCTTCTGATTGACTCCTCTCTGCAACACGCTGCCGCTGCTTTTAGCCTACCCTCCACAGTGCTCTGGAATGCTACATCGTCGGTAATCTTCGGTCACGACATCCACGACAACATCCAAGCAAAGCCAAAGCCAACGAAACCGTTGCCCGGAAGCTATCTGTTTGACTACCAGTTCGATGCCAACGAAAACGAGTTCCCCTACGAGGAAGACGACTTGGACGACCTCTACAACATCGACCAAATTATCGCCTCGCTAGAAGCACAAGCAAGCTGACGACAGGGACCGAAAGGTCCCTTTTCTTTTGGCGGGTAAAACTCAGCAGACAGCACGACTACGGAGCATGGCTATCATCTTCCCTTATTTGCCCGTTGTGGGTGATTTGTATCCGGAAAACCCAGGTGAAGGTGGCGTCACACAGTACAGGTGGGACGGTGAAAAGTGGAATGCCGTGGCTCCCTTTGTGAGCCTTGGCTATGAAAACCAGTATGCGTATAATACCTACCAGTGGCCCCGTACCATTGGTGAGTCTGGTGACCAGCTTACAGTTGACGATCTCGGTAGGTTGGCGTGGCTGCCCGCCGCTGTTCCTACGTTTACAGCGTTGACTCTTTTGGAGCCTTTTGACGACGTTAGCGTTAGCTTCACCTTAGTCAATGTTGCGACGGGCCAGCCGTTCACACCGTTCCCGGTAGAAAACATTATCGTGTTCGTTGGTGGTGTTCCTCAGACTCCCGGGGATGCCTATACCGTCTCAGGTAGTACGATTACATTTACCGAGGCACCGCTGGTAGGTACGAACTTCTATGCCCTTTGCGCTACGAACATTCAGTAACGGGGTATAATCAGTTTAGAAGCTGAAGCAAAGCACGTGGCACTTACTAGGGCTCAAGTCCTTGCGGGCGATGACTCGCAAGGAGTGGTACTCGACGATCAAGTACAGGCCGTAAAGGTTGACCTGGAGAGTGGTATCAAAATTCTCCCGGATGGTACTTTGCGTACCGCCCCCGAGCAAATTAACTACTACGTTGAGCTGAACAATATCACAGCGTACAACCAGTACATCTGGCCAGATGCTTCGCCACCTCCGAACAGTGTCATGGTCGCACAGATAAGCGGTGCGGATAGCCCCGTAAACTTCTGGACGATTGGTCAGGATAACGGACCCGGTAATCCCATCATCGGGACCGTATACACAGTGGATGTAAGTCCGGGAACAACCGGCCTGACGTTTACCGGAGGCCCCGTGACATCTGCGGGTGTAATCACCGCTGGCGGTATCCTGGCGGTCAAAAATGGGGGAACTGGGGCGGATAATCCTCCAGATGCCAGAGATAACCTGGGAGCTGGTACTGTCCGGCTGGTTGAAGCGGGTCCTGGCCTTCTAACTACTCCCCCCACCGGGATCACAATCAATGGTAATGTATACGTTCCGAATTCAGGGGTAACCGCCGGAACCTATACCCTGGCTACCATAACTGTTGACGAAAGGGGTTTTGTTACATTTGCCTCATCCGGAACGGCGTTTCCGATCGGGACGGTTATGCTATTTCAGCAACCGACAGCGCCACCGTCTTTTACAAAAAACACCAACCTGGATGACTATGCCCTGCGCTTGGTAAGCGGGGGGTCTGGCGGTAACACTGGGGGACAGCAACCGTTTACTACATCGTTTGCTAGCTATACTCCCGCCGGTAATGTTAGTGTGGCCGGCTCTGCTAACACCGGGGGTAACATCTCTTTCAGCCTATCGGCTAATGGGGGCACTAGCAACGTGCCAATTAACCCCAACCAGATGCCACCGCACACTCACACCTACGAGCAGCGGCCCGCCAGTGGTAACCAGGCTGGGCCGAGCGGTGGTGTTAACAACCAGCGAACTTCCGGGACCGGCAGTGCAGGTGGCGGGGGAGGCCACTCTCACACGGTAAATGTACCCGTGAGCGGATCAATTAACTTCAATCCGTCTGGCGGTAACGTTAATGCCAGCGGTACCTTGAACGGCTCTGCAACCAGCCAGTTCATTGTGCGGTATGTTGACCTAATTTCTTGTACAAAAACCTCAGTTTAGTATGTCTAAGATCGTCATCTTTCCTGACTGTAAAACTAGCACCGTAGATGGTGTCCTACGGGAGGACGGTAATTACTCCGTAGACGTATTTTCTTGTTTAGAAGACGTCCATTGCCTAACCATTGATGAGGAAGCAGGTAAAGGCGAAGTTTGCTTCATCCAGATCCCTAATGTAGCCAAACCAAACTTAGAAATAACCGACTTTACCCCGTACCAGGATGTAATTAACTACGCCAAGAATCTTTGTGATGCCAGCTTAAACCCGTGTGTGTTTTACGCCACACACGACGGGGCCTTGGTAGGTGAAGATGTGTACAGCAAGGCAGAGCCTTTCTACTGCTGTAAGTTCCCTAGAAGAGCAAGTGCTCCAACTGGGTTTACATCGGTAGCCCCCGAGGGAGAGTTGAACACTTGGCAGGAGTGGTTCTGGAGTGGTGAAGCCTGGGTAGCCTCCCCCTTCCCTTTGACTTATGTGCTGTCGGAAGGACAAGCCCACATGAAGAAACTCTTAAAAACCCACTACAATGAGCTAATGAATAACCAGCTCCGGGAGTACAATATGTGGGAGCTTTCGCAAGACCCCAACCTGGAAAACTTCACCCCGGCTGATGCGGAGGTTCACGGCCATCAAACGATGCTATCATACGATAACCATTTGCGGTCTCAAGCAGATAGTCTAACCCAGACCATCGACTCGGCCACAGATGTGTCTCAACTGTACAACATTGATCTCACCTTGCAATCGTGAAAAAAGGAAACCACTGTCCACTGATAAACAAAAAGTGCATCGAGAATAAGTGTGCTTGGTACACCCAGATTCGAGGAATGAATCCCAACACCGGGGAACCGGTGGATGAGTGGCAATGTGCCATCAACTTCGTTCCGTTTCTAATGATTGAAAACTCTCAGCAACAGAGACAAACTGGCGCTGCTGTGGAGTCTTTCAGGAATGAGTCCATTCGTCAAACTAACACTTTAACGGAGTTGCTGGTTCACTCTGTAAATCAAACGGTGGCTCTGACCGGGGTCCAAGAGGCGGACATTAAGCTACTGAAGCCAGAATGACCCGTTGGGAAAGAGGGTAAAACCCTTAAAAGGGTCGTCTATACCTGACATGGCATCACTCTCTTTCCCGTCCAATCCAGTTAACGGTGAGCTGTATCCGGCTAATCCCCCGTTAGGGGAAAGTCAGTACCAATACGATGCGTCAGCAAATACCTGGCGCCTTATTGGTCCTGCTTCGGGTGCTATTGCGGGAACCTACGGTACGCCGTACCAGGTTCCTCAGATTACGATTGACTCTTCGGGCCGCATTTTGGTGGCCCAAAATATCCCCATTGCTGCTACAGCTGGGGACCTTCAGGTAGTCACCGATAACGGCAACTCTACAACCAACCCTATCAATATTTCTGTATCAGGCGCCTCGCTAGGCCTTCTGGTTGTTGATAGTAATGCCCTGCCAAACCGTGTCGAAATACACCCTACATACATTGCCGTAAGGAACGGACTGATCGAGGTGGAAGAAGGCGGAGTGCCCTCCATCTCCATCAACCCTCTAGGTGTTCCGGTCATTACTGTCCGCAGGGGCGGATACATGACTCTGGGCAACGGTACCTCTGTCTATGTTGAAACTATCCGTCTGAATGGCCAGGATGGCTCGGCGGCCTTCGATGGTGAGCTTATCGGTAATGCAGTAATCACTAATACATCCTTCGAAGTTGATAATGGGGGGCCCAACCCCGTTGCCCGTATCGCAGACACGGGTAATTTTCTCCCCGACCTCACCATCGGTAACCTTACATACGCCGGTACAGACAACCTCCCCGGATACGTTCTAACTACGGACGGCCTTGGTAACCTAAGTCTTCAGCCACCGTCTGCTGTTTCCGCAAGTACTTTGCAGGCGGTTACAGACAACGGTAATACAACGACAAACGATATCGATTTGTTGGCCGTAGGCGGGTTTGCAACAGTAAGCTTGAGGGCGTCAGGTCAAGTGGCCATTCCCCCGCAGCTACCTGGGGAGCCCGGAACCTACATGGATGCTTCGTCCTTTAGCTTCGGAAGTAGCACTGGAGGCTCCATTTACAGTGGTGGACTAAACCCTGCTTCAATCGACTTCGAGGGAGCCCTTGGAATAGGAATCACCACTAACGGTGCCACAAATCCCGTCTCACTAAAGCCAGGAGGAGTTAGCGTATTCTCGGTTACCGGGAGCGCCACCACGGTTAGTAATACTTTAGTTGCTTCCGGCTTATCGTATCCTACTAGCGACGGCACGATTGGACAAGTTCTCACCACCGACGGTGCGGGGAATCTGGGATGGAGAACAGCAATTTCCACCTACGGAAATCTCCAAGAGGTCACGGACCAAGGCTCAACCACCACCAATACCATCCTAATCAACGGTACCAGCAACCCTGACTACCCTTTGGTCCTCATCTCTAACGCTAGCAGGGAAGCTGCCGAGATTCGAGGACGAGTATCCGACGGGCAATCAGTTCTCCGGTTTACCAGCAATGACGGTATTCAAACCTACGGCTTCCTTGAAGGAGGCGCTACTTTCCTGCGCCTAGGCGCTGGAACCGGAACAGCCACAGTAAATATCACGGGCACTACCTCTGAAATTACTACCCCCACGACTCTAAGTGGTGGCTTACTCGTTACAGGTAACTTCTCTAGCGACTATCAGATTCAGACCGCAGGGGCTGGTGGTATCACCGTGGGGGACGCCTCAGCCGTAATACGGGCAAGCATTCAAGGAACTACAGGTAACATTGCGACACAGGGCACACTGGAGGCGTCGGGTCTAAGGTATCCGGCGACAGATGGTGCCCCTGGCCAGGTAATGTCCACCGACGGGAACGGTAACCTTGGTTGGGGCAGTCAGAGCACAGGTAACCTGCAACAGGTTACGGACAACGGATCTACGACTACCAATGTCATTACCGTTGGCGGAGTGACTTCGACGGGTACTTCCAACTTCCAGGCTCCCGTTAACGCAAGTAGTGTACAAATCTCTACTCTGGCCACCCTTAACAGTCTTGGCTCCGGGTTCCAGAACGTCTCTAACACACTAGCGTTCAATAATAATATGGTACTGTGCTATTCGGAAGACCCGGTCGCGGGCTCCGGTAGCAGAATTATTGCCCGAGGTTCGGACCTCATTATTGGTACCCAGGGTGGACCTGGCCCCGTAAATTACTACTCTGAGCTTATTAGGGTTCGCCAAGGAGACGCCACGCTTCAACCTAACACCTCTTCCGTGTCGTTGGGGTACGGGGATGGGACATTTAAGCTCACGACAACCGGAACCGGTGTAAGCGTCACCGGGTCCGTTGTCTCGCAAGGCCTCACCGTGTCGGGTCAAGCCAATTTTCAAAACGATGTTGTTATCTCCTCGTACAACTCGGGCTCTGGTACTAATCAAATCCTCCTCGGAACTTCCAACCAATTCAGGATCTACTCCGACGGTTTTGGAAACTCCTACTTTGTAAACGAGACTTCGAACACCACCGGTAACTTAAATTTTGGAGGTAACACAGTAACCTGGCGATCAGCTGACGGATCTTCCACACTTGCCGAATTCATTTCTGGCGGTTCTTCTTCTCTCTACCACTCCGGTACTGCCAGGGTTTCTACGACTGCTACGGGTGCTAGCATTTCCGGGGACATTAACATTTCCGGAGCGCTCGTGGCATCTGGGCTATCCTACCCGGTCAGCGATGGTCAGCCTAATCAGTTCCTTGTGACGGATGGGGCCGGTAACCTAGGCTGGGGCGCAGGTTTGGATCTACAGGGAGTCACCGAGGCTGGCAATACGACGACGATTGGTATTGATTCTTACTACCTGTCTATTTTCAACGATTTATCCGTTCAGACGGCTAACCTCAGCCCTGACGGAGAGTTGTCTTGTACTAACATTTTCAACGAAGGTACGTTATCCGTCCGGGACTTTGCTTATACACGATTCTTCGTTGACGGAAGTACTGGCATCGTTCGGATAGGCACTTCGGATACGGGTGCCGGATCTTCCTCGACACTAAACTTCTATGCCTCCGGAAACCTGACCCCAACCGCTACTATTGCTGCCTCCAACGGAAACATTAGTACCACCGGTATCGTTACCACTGCGAGCCTGGTTGCTTCTGGCCTTGCATATCCTCTCACCGACGGTACTGCGGGTCAGGTTATTACGACGAACGGGGCCGGGATCCTGTCTTGGGGCACCCCCGGAACACCTACTCTGCAGCAAGTAACTAACACCGGAGCTACCACAACGGGTTCTATAACCACCGGCGGCCTTTCAACGACCGGAGCGGTGTCCGCAGGCACCCTGGTTGCGTCTGGCCTTAACTACCCGACCTCTGACGGTGCTGCTAACCAGGTTCTTAAAACCAACGGATCTGGTACCCTGGGATGGCAATCGGTTCCCGTGATTGTGTCTGCTCCCGCCAGCTCCAGCAGCCCCGGAGCCCTGGGTCAAATAGCGTTCGATACCAATTATATCTACTGGCATAATGGTACTCAGTGGGTCAGAGCGCAGGGTACGACCTTCTAAGTTAGAAATCCAGGGCCAAATCCTCAGGATCTTCTTTCGCAAAACTCCCATACAGCTCGGGCGGCGTGGTGTAACCATCGCTGCCTTTGCTTCTATTTGCGGACGCAAGTGTTAGAGCATAGCGAGCTTTGCCCTCGTGGAAAGCAATCCATTCCAGCCAAAGTACGTCGTCAGCAAACACCTTCGCAGTCGGTGGTCCTTTCAAAAGTATGCGAGAATAGTTCAAACATTTTTTGCGAACGAACTCATCGCAAATTTCAGAAAAGGTGATGCCGACGTGGTCCACGTCCGTGCGATGCCCAGGCCGAATCTTCATCCCAGAAATGTGGCAAATCGCCGGCAACTCACAGCTATCCCGGAATGCTTTCAGCTGATAGTGGACGGCTCCACGCATCGCTACCTTCACGGCATTGTAATGCTTTTCTTCGGGAGTGGCGCTGGTTGCTATCTTTTTCGGCGGGTATAACGTGTCCACCAGTTTTGCCTTGGGCACAGGCTGACGGGTGTTACCTCGTTCGAGAGAAATCATTTTAATCTTTCTGCCTCCGGCAATGTCCAGGTTGCGCAGGTAGACCACAACCTCGGGGTCATTCGCCATCTTGCTCCACTGGTCCGTCAGCTTACAGCACCGCAGCACAAAGTCTCTTGGCTCTCCAATCAGCTTCGAGTTTGCGCGAAAGTTTTTAATTATTCTCCCGATCTTCTGCGAGAACTCTGTCTTGTTGATGCCGAAGGTGTCCTTGCCTAGGGTCATTGTTGTTTAGTTAGCTATAAGAATTTACCCGCTCCCCGCCGTGCTACTATGGTCCCAGCCACAGGAGGTTCAATGTGAGTTCCGTCATTCGACGTAGGGAAGACCTGCGTTTGCTGGAAGGGACCCAGGTGCGGGTTTCCGCCCGAGTAAAAGAGCTACGCAAGCACCCCAAGCGTCGAGACCTGCATTCTTTTTGCCTGGTTAACGTTTTTGTGACGCCTGTCCCGATGGGTGAATCCATCTATCTATCCCACATCTTCATTCTCAAACGCCAGTTCAAAAAGATAGGACGCATCCCTAACCTCAATGAGCGAATCAACTTTATGGCCACTGTTTACAGCTACCGCAGACTTGGTGGAAAATCCCACGACAGGGGCCTGTACAACACCACTGACTACGGCTTGCTCCCGGTGAGTTATGTTAATCAAGATTGTTAATCGACTTACATCGCAGGGCAACGAGTTTTACGAATGGACCCTGTGCGACGGCCCGGACGGCGTGGAAGAACTCCACGGTTATGCCACTGATTTAATTACAGCATTCTCTAAAATCATCGAATGGCGTGAGCGCATCGCTGCTGAATACGCTGCCGAGATTGACCAGGAACTTGCCACACTAAGAAACTTTCTGACCGAAAATGAAACCGACTGATAGCCAGCTTGCCAAGTACAAAGACGCCGCTAAGGAGTGGGCGCAAGAGCGACTGGCTGATAACAACACAGTGATTCTGGATCTTGAATCCACAGGGCTTCTGCGTGAGAACCCTGAAACGGAGATCGCCCAGATTTGCATCTTGGATGTTCACGGAAGGCCTCTGTTCTCGATGTTGCTGAAACCGTCGCAGCCGATGGATGAGAAAGTAATCTCCATCCACAAAATCAGCAACGATCAAGTAATCAATCAGCCAACCTTCCCGCAGGTGGCCAAGATGATCGCCTTCGTGCTCCGGAACAAGCACGTGGTATCGTGGAATATGGACTTCGACTGGAAGCTTCTGATCCACATGTTCGGTAAATACGATCAGGAGAAGCCTAACATTGCTGGGGCTTCTTGTGCCATGGATCGCTATTCCGAGTGGGCAGGGGAGTGGTCTCCAAAGAAGGAAGGATTCAAGTGGCAAAAACTTCCAAACTTTCTTGGCGAAGAAGCTCACGATGCCCAAGTGGATTGCCGAAACACACTCAAAGCACTTGAAAAAATGGCCGGAGCTTTTAACGAAGAGGCACTAAGCGCTGATGAAATTGATCTGGATTTCTGATGTACATTACTGAATACCCTAACGCCCTAGATGAAGAGTTCTGTAATCACTTAATCGAAAAATTTGATAAAGACCCTAGGAAGGTTGACGGCGTCGTGGGAGGTGGCTACAACCCAAAAATTAAAAAATCGGTAGATCTCCACATCAGTACAATAGGCGGCTATGAGAAGGAAGATCGTGTTTTATTTGAGTCTCTAAATCCCAGGCTAGAGAAGTACTTAGAGGAGCACTGGGGCAGTATAAGCCATTTCGCCAAGGACATTACTGACTCAGGTTACCAGATCCAGAAAACAGTGCCGGGGGGATTTTACTCATGGCACCACGATGGAATGATTCAAGATCACGGGACCAGGCTCCGAGAGGTTACCTACATTTGGTACCTGAACACGGTTACAGAGGGGGGAGAAACTGAGTTTAAGACGGGGGAGAGAATAAAACCGGAGGCCGGTAAGCTCCTTCTATTCCCCGCAGTTTGGCCTTACGGTCATCGGGGAGTCACCCCAATTTCGGGGGACAAGTATATCTGTACCGGGTGGGTGTACTCCAGGGTAATCTCATACGACTAGGTTTACCTGGGACCCCGCCCGCCTATAAACACATTGTTCAACATCCATCACAATGAACTCCGAGTACGGGACCTATCGCCTGACCTACACTCCGCCCAATGACCCCGATCCGAATTACCCGCCCATTAGCATTGATATGAGCACCTCGGGGGACGCAAATGTAGACCAGATGCTGCGCTTCTTCGAAGCTTTCCTTGCTGCTTCTGGCTATGTGCTGAAAGGAGATCTTCAAGTTGTTGAGCGTGAGTCGAAGCCTGATTACGACAGCTCTCTCTGGTCCATTACTACGAGCGGCTCGCAAGCCACCGACTTCATCCCGGCAGCCGATTTCTGGGGTGGTGACCGGTTCATCTACGGTGCCCAGGGAAACGACACAATCTCATTCGGTTGAGGTAATGAAGAATACAAACCCCTGGTTCATTGAAGGTTCCAGTAAAGCTCGCCTTGTTACCGGCACCCCAGAACCCGAGGCAATGATGGGCTACATTGCCCGAGTCACTTCCAAAGACCAGGAAAACCCCAACGTTACACGTCTCCTAAACTACTGCGCCAAGCACGGACACTGGTCGGTTTTTGAGCAAGCCTCAATAACAGTTGAGGTTGTCACCCCGTTGGCAATCGCTGTCCAACTTCTTCGTCACCGGTCATTCTGCTTCCAGCAGTTTTCGGGTCGCTACGAAGACCAGCAAGAGATGGCCAAGCACACCGCCGACCTCTCTGCTTTCCAAGACCTCTTCTATATGCCAGAGGAAGCTCGGATTCAGGACCCGAAAAACCGGCAAAACTCCATCCCTGCCACAGATCCGGCGTTGACTGACGCAATGTGGTCTACAATGTCAACATCTTACACGGTCGCCCTTCAGTGCTACAATGATCTCCTTGCCCGTGGAATCGCGAAAGAAATCGCCCGTTTCGTACTCCCTCAGGGCGTTTTTAGCCGTCTCTACCTTACAGGTAACTGTCGGAGTTTTATCCATTATATTGGCGTCCGTGACGACGAAGGTGTTGCTCAATACGAACACTGTGAGCTCGCCCGAGCAGTCAAGTCCGTCTTCTCAAGTCAATTCCCGGCAGTGAGCCAAGCGGTGTTTTCCAACCCAGCACCGTCGCCCCTGGAAATTGAGAACCACGAACTCAAAGCCGAAATCCAAGTCCTGAAAGCCACCCTGCGAGGTAAACTCTGATGCCGACCCTGATGAATAAGCAAGCCACCACCGGTCACTGGAAGATCATGGCGGACTTTCCTTCTCGTGACGGGGACTTTATGGTTGTTTTCCGCACCGAAGATGGGGACCTCGGTGACCCCGACATCTGGGCTTTCGAACGAGGTGAATGGGAGCCTCTCTTTGGTTATACTCCAGACAAGGAGCCTGAATACTGGCTCGACATTCAAATGCCGAAATGACCGACCGACCGAAACTTGAACAAACTATCGTCCTAGAGAGAAACCCAGTTCCGCTGGTTGTCTGGGATTTCAACGTCGCAGTCTTCCACGTTCTCAACTGGTACACAAAAATCTCGGGATCGTTCAAGAAAGAGGTCGAGGCTAAGTTGGTGAAGGGCGCTTTTGCCCTTCACATTAACCGTGGTCCAGACATGTTGCCACGGCACACTTATCGAATGCTTTTCGTTGCCGACAAACGTTTTGCTGACAGTCATAACTACTGGCGAAACAATGTGATGCAGACTTGCCCCCGTGTCAAACAAGCTTGGATTGACCATGCTGAAAGCGAAGGAGTCGATTACGACAGTCTGAAAAAAGACTACAAAGGCACACGGGGCGAAAAGTCCGAAGAGTTTTGGTTCTGTTACAACATCTGCCGAGACTACGCAACCACCTACTTCCCATTCTTTGAAGCCGAAGGCTATGAAGCGGATGACTTTGCTGGGGCTGTTTATCGCCTCAGTCGCGATTCTGAAAAAGGCTCAACCGTCCGACGACGCCAAATCTTCCTTGCGACACTCGATCGAGACTGGTCGCAATGCGTTGACGAAGCCCATAAAGTCTATTTCGCAAACACTCGCTATCCGTTCCCGAATGAAAAAATTCAAGAGAGACTTGTTGGCAATGCGGGTGTGATTGAGCACACAGCACATCGGATGGGCTACGACATTACGCACCCATCGCAACTAGCTGAGCACAAGGTTCTTCACTCGGACATGGGCGATAACTTGCCAAAGGGCACGCCGATCGAACTGTTTGATCTTTGCGAACCTCACCCTGACTTTAACATTGACAAACTCCCGGTTTGGGACGAGCTGGCAGAGTGTTGTAATGATCCGAAAGCAAACGACAGACCAGATCACCTAGAGCAAACCCTCCGCCAGTTTGCGAAAATCTGCCTGGAGGCTCCCTACAAGTTTTAGCGTCAGGCGGGTAAAACCTCTTAGATTGAAAAGACGATGAGATGGCAGACTCTGCCTACCAGGCAAAACTCCTACCAATGGCTCGCTTGCTTTGGGAGGCGTCTCAGGGGGATCCTTCTGGGATCCCTTTGGATTATGCTGAGCATCTTCACCACACTTATTCTGATGGTTGTGTGTCTCTGGCTCCTATTCTCCCTCTGATGGAGGATTACTCGGAGCTAGAAGACTTTGAGATTGAGGAAGCTATTGAGCTGCTCGGTAAGGTCTCCCCCGGTGACTGGCCTGATATTGAAGACATTGCGGGGGTTTCCGTAGAGGAGTTGCTAAAGGTTTACGACGAAGACGCTAGCAATTTTGAGTTTGTAGAGGACAACCTATCCACCGGTCACAGGGTAGAGTCCACACTCTCTAAAGTAATTTCAAGCGTCTTTGGGGATAAGGTCTCTAAAATTCGCAATCAAAAAGGACACGAACCTAACCACGTCAATAATTTCCTCCAGGAAGAGGATGGCACCTTCGCCGGAACCTTTGATTACAATGGTAGCCAGTTTCTTTTTGAGGTTTTTCCGGATGAGAAAGGGTGGGTCGTAACCTACCGAATGTCCCCGAAGTCCGTTGACAATTTACCTGCTCGTCCGGTAGGTAGCTCAAGAGACGGTAACAAGTCTCGTCACGTTCGCTACAGGGGGTGGAAATAATGTCTTTCTTAGGAGGCTCGGTCCCGCTTATCGGGGTTCTCACCGGCCCGCTTACCAATAACGCAATCAATCAAACCGTCAACGTAGGGTTGGGGTCAGTCTTAGGGGAAAGTCTTTCCCAGGAGATTGGCCTCGACCTTGCGTCTGAAGGTATCTTGGCTTCGCAGGCCACGCCCTTCATGACGGCAGGTGTTAGCCAAGCAGTAAATCAAACAATAGCTAATACCCTACAAAGCGCAGGTCCCTTAGCTCCAGTCCTCTCACAGATTACATCTCAAGGTTTGACAGCCTTGGGTCAAAACTTTTTGGGAGGGCTTACCGGAATCTCCGGGAGTTGGGACGGAGTATCCAGCCCTACTCAACAGTGGCCGGGGGCTGGCGGAGCTGAACCCGCTGCCGAATACGGGAGTAGCATCTTCTCCCCCGGAACAGGTGGCCCTGATGTTATCTTCTCGCTTCAGCCCGCAAATCAAACCACTCTGGAGTACGGAAGCTTCTATGTGGATGACTCCATTGTACCAACAACCTTACCTTGGGGGGACTTTTCTACCGACAGCCTTCCGGACTACACCAGCGCTGCCTATGGTCCAGCGTTCACAACTAAGGCTCAGTCTATGGGGTTTGACTATGGTTCAACAATTCTTGACAGCGAATCATTCTTCAGTGGAGCTGGAGGTATAAATGGCTTCTCGTTCTGATTGGACTGCCGATTTCTCGGGCAGCGAGGTAATACCAAACGCTCAAACAGCAGACATCTTGAGTCAAGCCTGGGGAGGTAGCGCCAGTGCTCAGCAGTCCGCTTCCTATGCTTCTGGTATCTTCGGCACCACTGGCTATTCCTCTTCCGCGCAAGTTCTCGATTACGCCACGCTCTACTCTGCGGAGGGTCAAGAAGCGTTGAGCTCCATTGGGTTGGATTTCTCTTCCTACTTCCAGGGAGACGACTTCTTTTCCCAAGCCGGTTTTGCCACTGCCTGGACATTCATTACTGCGCCTGAGCAAATCTCCTGGGTCACCAATGCCCAGGTAGACCGTCAACGGATTTTTGGTACCAATGCGCCCCCCGTGGTCGTTGGCTCCAGGGGAATGAGGGATTTGACGATTAGCAATGCGCTCGTGGAAGGCTTCTCAAGACTGAAGAGCGTAGAATCCAAGATCATTGACCTGGAGAATCTTCAAAACTTTTCCTTGAATGGACAGAGCGGATATGTCCAAGTCCCTGTGTACCAGATCTGGGCTAACAGCAAGAAGTATGGCTACGCCAATGGCGCTGACGGAGGGTACTTTGTAATCGAATCGATCGATGTCAAAGAAACCATGAGAGATTTGGCCGGAAATGCAACAAGGGCTTACGTGGACATTAAGCTGACACAAGTTCCTGCTTATCAAGTTGACTCCGGAGCAGACCTGGCTAGCCAACAACAGGCCGGAGCATCATCTATTCTACCTACAATAGATAACCTGAATCAAGGTGTAGGTACCTCTACCAATCCCGTGTCTGGAGCGCTTGCTCCAAAGCCGGCAGGCAGCGGCTCCACCTCCACCTCCACCTCCACCTCCACAACTACGGCGCCAAGACCTGGTGGTCTCGATGCGCTGGATGTCAGACGACCACCCACCCCGGGTTTGTAGGCGGGTAAAACTGTAAAAAGGAAAATAGTGTCGGATGGCTGACCCGAAAACTTTTACACTCATAGGCGAGTTTAAGGACGGGATCACTCCGGAACTTGCGAAGATAAATAGACAGCTAACGTCCCTAAAGAACTCTTTTAAGAACTTCGGAGGCAAAGGTGCTCGTAGTGCTTCTCGTGATACGGGTAGGTTTAGTGCTGCAGTAAGTTCTCTAAACGAGAATCTAAAAACCCAGAATCAATCCTTGAGGGCAGCGGTAGCCCCCATGCGGGAGTACCGTAGAGAAGTTGGAAAGACGGTTGGGGCACTAGAGAGATTAAATCTCGCTGCCTCTGGGGCCAAGGGAATTGAGGCCACCAACGATGCCCTGAGAACTCAAATCCGGTTGCAAAAGGAACTGCGTTCCGCCAGCATGTACGCCCAGGGCCCTCGCAGGAGGACCGCCCCAGGGGTCGGTAGCGTCGGAAGCATGGGCAGACCTGCAGTAGCAGGAGGAAGAGGTAGCCGTGGCCACGGGGGTGTAACCGGTGGCGGTTTCAGCATGGCCGAGTTCGGCTTCTCTTACACACTGGGTAATGCCATCGCACAACCTATTCAAAACGCCATCACCACAGGCTTCGAAATTGGCGTCGGCTTAATGATGAAGCCCTTTGAGTATTTTGCCGGGGCGTTTGGGGAACGGGTTCAAGATGAACTGTCGGACTTGAAGGCAGCGGGAGGCTTGTTTTCGATTTCCAAGCGATCCAAAAACCCGTTCCTAAAGGACATAGATGAAGCTATCGAGTTTCAGCAAGAAACTAACCGAGCTTTTGCTGAAATGGCAGGATCCCTGCCAGGCGTAACCAACGACTATGTACAAGTCGGGAAGAGACTTAGTGATACCATAGCGAGAATAGTTTCTCAGGATTTTGAGAAAGCAAAAGAGAGAGCCATTGAGATTCGCTCAACTGCGGAGGGCAAGAAGTTCTACGGGGGTGAAATCACGGGTGATATGGCAACCCAGCAAAGAGAGGTCATGAAGACCTTGCTGGGTGAGATGACGAAGAAAACAACGATTGCGGGCCTAGGTGGAACCAGAAGCGCCGGAGGCATTACAGGAGCCTACGGCCTGCCTGGTATTATGGAGAGAATCATGTCCGAGGACCAAGTGTCCATGGGCAAGTTCCAGAGATACGCCTCTATCTTCTCAGACCCAACCATCGCCGATGCCCTAAATAGAAACATTGACAAAATCAATGCGACTGCGGCAAATACCGTGGCCAGAAATGATGCTGTGAATAAGTTGCTGGATGAGATTGTCACACCCGAACTCATCGAAAAGCTGAGAACCAGTTTCGACGGTATGCAGCAAGAACTCAAGGCTGCGTTCTTTGACCCGGATAAGGGCTTGTTCGGTCTTGGCCGTCAGTTCAACGACTTAGGAAAAAAGATTAACAAGTACGGCGAATATGTAGATGAGTTCGGAAATGTAGTTGACGATGTAAACAAAGCGGCGCCTGCTAGCTTGAGCATCTTCGAAATGGTTCGCGATATTTTCGCAAACTTCGGCCAGGCTCTGATACCTATCGTTGATATTCTCCCTCAGGTTTTTGACCCCTTGAGGAACATAGGACGCATCCTAGCGGAAGTACGACACTATGCCGCCGAGTTCAACCGTCAGTTTAACTACTATCGTCAAGGTTTCATTGACTTGGGCAAGACCCCTGGGATGGAGTTTCTGAAGGGGACTGAGGACATTCGTGCCACCCTCCTCACAATTGCCAACTTTATGAGGGACTTTGGAGTTATCGGGGAAGGCGATTTTACCAGGGTTCGGGACCTACTGAAAACTCAAAATGCCAACTTCCCTAAGATCCTTAGCGGCTTGATTGACACGCTAATGAACTCCGAGATGGCTTCCGAGATAGGTAGCAGAATCGGTCAGATAATTGGAACCGTCTTGGTAGAAGTAGCCAAGGTGACGGGATTCATCTCAGGTCGTATTACGAGTAGTAACAAACTTTTCGCTGGCATTAAGAAAGGGTTTGACGACGTTGGGGGCGCCAAAGCCTTCGAAAACATATTCAAAGATGTTTTCAACAGCCTCATCAAGGTTATGTTTGAGGTGCTCAAAGTAATTCCTCTCCAAGCGTACATACTTGGGGGCATAATGCTAGCCATGCCCGCCCTTGTTCAGGGCTTGGCTATGTGGCTTTCCACGTCGCTTCTAAAGATTCCCGGAATACTAATGTCCAGCGGTATGTCCGGGCTACTTGCCAGGGGCACCGCAAAAGGAGTTGTCCCCACAGGCGCCCAGGCAAAGAGTATGGGGAGTGCCTTCCTTCCGAGCTATGGTGCAGGTGCCGCTGCTAGCCTCAGGAAGAAAGCGCTAAACTTTGACATCGACGGGGATGGTTCAACCTTGAGCAAAGGTTTTTATAACCTCAAAAAATTCTTCGGCACCAAAGGCTACTCCGAACCTATCGGCCCCACACCTCGGGACCAAACCGGCCGAGCAGTTGGTGGTGGGTACCTCCCTTCAAGTCCCGTCAAGGGCGCAGGGGCACGCCTCGCAGCTGGGGCTGCAGCGGTTAAGGGTGCTGTTGGACCAGCCGCACTCGTCATGGGGGGTATCGATATGGCAATGCGAATGGGTGCTGGCGAAGATGCCGGCCGTGCCCTTGGCGGAGCCGCCGCTACCACAATCGGTTCCACCCTTGGTGGTATCCTCGGACAAACTCTCATCCCCATCCCTGGCGTAGGCGCAGCCCTCGGGGGCGTCGCTGGCGGTATCATCGGTGATAAGATCTTCTCGGCCATCGCTGGCCCCACAGCCGAGCAGCAAAAGGCAGCCAACCTTCAAATGCAAGCTGCCTTACAGCAGAAGCAAGCTGCGGGTATGGACACGGCTGGAATCGATACCGAGAAAGCCGGGGGAACTTTCCTATTCGGTAAAGCCGATGAGGTCTCTAAACGTCTTAGTGAGCTTGGTCTTTCTACTAATGCTGCTGTTCGTTCCTTCGAAGGTCTCTACCGACTTGACCAGAGCAAGCAAGCTGCCGCTCAGCAAGCCGCTGAAGCCCTGAGGGTTGAAACAGAGAAACTGAAAGCACTAGGTAGGCCCCAGGCTGAAATCGCGGATAGGGTTAAAGGACTTAAAGCCACCTATGAAACTGCAAAGGGCGAGGCCGAAGCCTCCCTAACGGCGCTAAATACTGCGTGGTCTAAGCTGGGGCCCGAAACCTCGAAGGTAATTCTTGACTCCTTCAAGTCCATGCCCGTGGGCCAAGTGGAGGCGGCTATTGCGGAAAGGATAAGGGCGGCTAGAATCCACGCCCGCCTCACTACTCCTAAGAGCGGTGAACCAGACGCCGTCGGCAGGGCAAAAGGTGGTCTCAGTGACGCCATCTCCAGTGAGATGCGAAACAAACCTGCCGGTAGCAAGCTGGTAATTGCCAATAGTTCCGAGACCGTTATCCCCGCTGCTGGCGGATACGGAATGAAGAACTTCCTGAACCAGGTTACTATGGCGGTTGCCTCATCCAATCGCTCAACTCTCGGTGGAGGGGGAGTTACCGTCAACGCTCCAATCACCATCTATCAGTCGGAGGGCCAAGACTCCGAACAGCTCGCTGCTGCTGTCATCGGCAGACTCAGGGAAGCTGTGGACAACGCTCAAAGAACCACATTCGGCTAAACTATGGCAAGCAATCTAATCACACCCCAGTGCGAAGTATTCTGGGGGAGCGACAACCTAACGGCTTACCCTATTCCGGGAATGACTCAGCCTCAACCTCTTGTTTTCGATGTTTCAGTTAGCTTGCAAGATACCGGTAGCACCCCCAATGGGTCGTTCAAGTGGAACCCAACAGGTCCCGCTATGGAGATCTATGAGAAATTTGTAAGCAACCCGGCCAAAATGAAGGAGCAAATTGTCATCAGGTTCTTCTATCCCGGGGGCAAGTCGATTTCGTTCGCCTTTGTTTGGTCTGGACAAACAGTAAACTTTGGTGTGAGCATGGGAGTTACGGTAAAAATCCGTTCTGAGCTCGACGGTTTGGTTAACGCCAACCTTCGCTCGATTGCCCAAGCTTACGACGAAACTACTAGCCTACAGTCAGCCGTATCAAAGCTTGAGGAACAGTTCGGGCTGGGGGGCAAAAGCCTGGTGAAGTACACCACCCAGGCTACGACGGACCTAGGTAAAGCAAAGGTTGAAAATGCTTACGCTACCGATATTGTGTTTGCCACGGCCCTAACCAGCATGGTTAAGGCCAACGGTAACTCCATTTTTGCCTCCAACATTGGCGAAGCCAGTATGGTGGTGTTTACGCCATACAGTTGGGAGAAAAGTCCCCAAGTCATCAATGCTGTGGCGGGTACCCAGGACAATCCCGATCCCTCCAAAAGATACGGGTACATCCTAGGTCCGGCAATCATTGAAGACCTTGAGCGGTCATCCGAATGGCAACCTCCTCAGCAAACGAATGTAAATACCACAGTAAAGAGGCCCATTCCTAGTGCTCCGGCTTCAGCCGCCGAGCCGAGCGGTACTCAAAACCCAACGACTGCCCCGGAGGCAAACGCTCAAGAAAACGCTCAGCAAGTTACTTCTTCACCGTCCAATACTTCAAATAACCTTATCACCGCAACGATGAGGATGACTGAGAACGAGGACGGCCCAGTGAAGCAAGAACTCCTCAATAAAGAGAAGCAGGCTAAGCTAACTGCCAACATGTTCATGTGCCCAGTCCTGACCGGAATAAAACCCCACGACATTGTGTTTGTCCCTAGCCTCACTGGTAAGTATATTGAAGACTGGATTGTGAGCTCAGTCACATATCAGCAGAGCGCTGGAAAAATCAACGTGAGCGTTCAGGCTACACGCACCTACGGCCTGGGTAACCCAATGCAGCCTACAGTAGCGCAGCAGTTTCAATCCTTTGCCGCAGGCAAGCAGATGGTTGGTCCAGGCGCCGACGTCAAGGCCTGGGAGCAATATGCGTGGCCGATTGCCGCCATCTAGTTTACGGGCCTGGGCGACGGGTATAATACCCGTGTTGAGTGCCTCGGAATCAGCCGGGGAGTCGAGCTCAACTTTCCAAAGTCTAACTGAACCATGGCTGTAGCAACTTACAAGATCTCTCCCGCACTGGACGACCGCAATCGTGCCCGTCTTGAGAGCAAAACCTACACTCGCGCTTACACTGACATCCCCAACCGTGCGCTGCCCGAGACCTATCAAAAGGGTCTTGGTGCTATCTACACCGCACTGACCGGCGCTGATTTCAGCGGCGAAAGCTCTACCTTCACCGTGCGAGCTGATGCCAACGGCATCTTCAAGCGTCTCTATTCCCCGACCGTCTTCTCCACCGAAGACAAAGGTCTGGTTATCCGTTGGGGTGACGAAGACATCTCCCTGGACCTGAGTCCTGGCAAGATCACCGTCGCTGGCGCACCGAAAGGCACCAAGTTTGCCTTCAAAGAAGAAACCATCGGTAAATACACTGAGCCTGTGCTTTCCGTATCGGTAACTGCCGACGGCACACTCTACACCCTGCCGATCCCCATCCGCTCCGCAGATTACGAAGACAAGGTCTCTGCTGACCTTCTTGACGTCCTGCTTGATGAGAACCCTGAAGCAATTGCCGAGAAGGTTCAAGTCGCTTCCGACCTCAGCAAGCGTGGCGAGTCTTCTGGCTCTGGCGAGCGTATGCAAGGTCCCTTCGTAAAGGTGGCCCACCTTCCGATCGGCGAATACACAGTTACTACCTACCGTGTCAAGGAAGGCGGTCAGTACGGCACTGACTACTTCCTCCAAGTGAAGATCGACGAACCCTTCACTGCTCCTGTCCGCACTCAAATTGATGGCGAATGGGTGGACGTGGACACCGAAGTCCAAGACTGGGCAATCGTTAAGCCCAACAACAGCCTCAAGAAAACCCTGGCTGCTGACCCTGTGATTGACCGGGAAAATCCGGCCACTCTGCGAGTCATCGAGCACGGCGAGTATAATGGCTTCCCTACCGCCAAGGTTGCACTAAAGTGCATGGCCTTCGCTGAAGACCCGGAGGCATTTACACTTGATTTCTAATTCATAGTAGTCGGCAATCTGGTCGGGATTTACTCCCGACCTTTTTTGCTACACTGGGTTGGGAGGTTATTTATGGGCTACAACAAAAATAATAAAGGGTTGAGTAAAACCCCCACTTACCTGTCCTGGAATTCTATGAGGCGCAGGTGCTACCTGGGATCCACCGGTAAAAGACCAGACTACGCTAACATCTCTGTGTGCGAAAGGTGGGAGGTCTATAAAAACTTCGTGGAAGACATGGGCCATCGTCCCGAGGGGATGACCCTTGATAGGGTGGACCCTGAAAAGGGTTATCACCCAGAAAACTGTCGATGGGCAGATTCGTCCACCCAGCAGAGAAACAAGAGAAACAACAGGGTCCTCACCTACCTGGGGAAAACTCAAACCCTGGCGGACTGGGAGGAGGAAGTGGGCATCGCTCGTGCTACCCTCAACGCTCGCCTAAACATCTACGGATGGACCCCAGAGGAAGCTCTCTTCACCCCTGTGGGTCAAAAACGAACCCTGTGGGTCAAAAACGAAAAAACAAGTAGTCGGCTCACGGGCTCGGGTTTACCCCCGAGCCTTTTTTGCTATCATTCCCTCGGAAACAACTATCCAAACCATCTATGCCCGATCCTTTTTCAGGCGCCGCTGGAACCACCAAACAAGAGGTGGACATCCTGGGCAAAGTCAACGACCGTAAGAAAGCACGGTCCTTCGGGTCCAACAAGAAGAAAGAAGAAAAGAAACCCGCCGTCCGTGTCAGCGAGCTCTACAACTCTGGCATCTCTCTGCTGAAGTCTCGTGGCTTCACTGTGGAGTTGGAAGAAGGCGGCGACCACATCAATCACCGAATTCTGAAGCCCGCTCCCCCGCCGATGGTGAAGGGCATCAAGTATCCGCACACATTCAATCCGCTTCAAGACATTTCCACCGAGCTGGACTTTGAAGCCATCGAAGCAGCGTTTCACCCCGATGTGTGCGATGAGGCAGTGCGGGAGTTTTGGACTCCGCTGTTTCGACCTACCTCAGCTCCGAGCGACCTACTCAGTTTCACTGAGCGCCTGCTGAAAATGAAACGGGTGAACGCTACAAAAAACATTCACCAAACACTTGATTATGGACACACGTTTGACCCAGCTGGGCGCTGGGGTGGCGAAGTTGTGCTTAGCCCTCGCATCTGGGTTCCTGACCGGGATTGGTTTGACCCTGCGCTTCGCAAGGTTACTTTTGCCGACGTCTTTACAATCTTCCCTGAGGCTGAGCAGGAAATGCTTCGCCTTATCCTCGGAAGAGTTGGAGTTGGTCGAGCAAATCATCAACCACCTGGAAGATCCGAGCCCGTCGACCACACCGCCCGTATGGCTGGAGTTATTGTTGGCAAGGACGCAGGACTCGGAAAGTCCACATTATTTAATGGCCTCACTGCAGCCCTACAGCGATGTGGCTTCGTTACTCACACTTTCAAGTCTACCGAAGACCGATTCGGACTCAAAGCCGCAGCCCTCAGCGACATCGCCTACAAAGACGACACGAGCCTCGCGAGCCTCAAAAAGTTCCTCGCAGCCGAAGAAACAAAGATCCTGATTACCAATGGACTTTTTCAAGTCGAGGAAAAGTTCCAGAGCGCTGAGCAGATCCAGAGCGCTGAGCAGATTTGGCCGAAATCTGTTATCCTGGTTAACAGCAACGACTGGAATAGCAAATTCGCTTACGACCTTGACCCTGGAATTATTGATCGCATCAAGATCATATCGACCTACCGTGAATACGAGGTTGCAAAGAATAGGGAGAATCTTGAAGGAACCATATCGGAGGGCTCGCCGGATCTCCGCCCACGGGCACACATCCCGTACCTTGCGAACAAACTCGGGGTCAGTCAAGAGGCTCTTTATCTGTGGTGTCTCCGACTGGCGACAGATAGATTCTGGGCAGTTATCAACGACACTCGCGATCCATCAATTAACCGGCTCCAGGTCGAGGTCCGGTACTGGACGACTCGGCAGAGGATCCGCTTCAAGGCGGATGTTACACAAGCGCTCGTCAATGGCATGGCATTTGCGTGGATGCTCCGGACAGGAGACACGGAAATCCCTGAGCTCACGCCGGACATCCTCCAGGAATGTCT
>Ga0208161_1000300_pt1 | contig 27881 bp, 50 predicted proteins | sample CB_VirMetaG_3_FD_184538 | JGI IMG/M metagenome (GOLD analysis project Ga0208161, IMG submission 184538) | Freshwater to marine saline gradient viral communities from Chesapeake Bay - CB_1508_1S Viral MetaG (SPAdes) (version 4) | ecosystem: Environmental > Aquatic > Marine > Coastal | place: USA... | reverse complement strand
GCAACAAAGTTACCCCTCGTCAAAACGTATCTCGTTCTCGCATGTTTTTTATTTGTCAAGAACTGCGATGCAAGAATGTCAGCTGTGCGCAATGAAAAACTCTTTGAACTCATTACTTATTTGAAATTAAGTTAGTTGCTCGTCAATCTTCTGCTTCGCCTAGAAACCCCTGCAGCGCTCAGAAATCTGCTCGGCGCACGAATGTCCAGCGAGCGATTAGAAGCCTGCTACAGGGGCAGGAAACGAGGGCTCAGGGCGCAGAAATCATCCCCACTGAGTTGCCATGGCTTCGGCAACTCCCAAATAAGTTCGACTGCGATTTTTCTGTCTTTCAGGACCGGGTGGCTCCCAATGAACTTTATCTTTGTCCGCTTTATGCATAAATAAAACCTGTTGCTCCAAATTGTTTGTCACTTTAAGTTTGGGTAGATTCCTAAGCCAAAGACATGTCTGCTTTCTTTCTGGGTGCCCAAAGAAATAAGGTTGAATCTTTTGCGTGTAATCCTTAACGAGCAATCTTTGCTTTGCGTGCGAGTGCATGATCGGGTTTTCAATACAAATTCTTTCACACGGATGAGAGAGAAAAAGATTAAAAAACTCAACAGCATCAATCATTTGCTCCCAACGCCCAGGAACTTTCTTCAGCCACTGAACACCTGACTGCGCTAAATAAGTGCAAGGAGGGTGCGCAATAATTAGATCCCAGTCATCAACTAAAACATTACGAACATCGCCGACGTAGTGTTTGCTGTTTTCTGATTCAGGAATTTCGGTTTCAAGCAAATCGCATGACACTGCAAAATGTCCACGCTTTGCAAATGCCTCACGCACTCTTCCCGAGAACTCACATGCAACAAGGACTTTCATAGTGTTTTCTTGATGCGAGCGTGCAAATCTTTGTAGATCACTTTTGCTTCTTTCCACGCCTGCTGATTTTCTTCTTTGTCGCCATCCTTGATCAACGGAACAAAGTTCTCTCCGTAATTGTGCATAAATGAAATTGCAGACAACAAAGCAATCTTTTCTTTTTTACTCAGCGACATCGTTCATCTCACGAATAATTTTGTTCGCTTGCGCAACTGCGCTTTGTGCAAATGTTTCGCACAGCATTGAAAGTTGTTCGTCGTCGAGTACTTCAATAATCTTCAATGGCGAGCAAAATACTTGCATCTCGTTAAACTTTCCACTATTCATTTCTTGATAAAAAAGCAGAACTGCTGTAGTTAGCAGCTCCGCCTCAAGAACATGACAATGCAGAATTTCTTCTGCTGTGAGTTTAGATGAATCTCTGTCGCCATTTTTTAGCGACATGTAATTCGTCACAAGTCTGTCAGAAACTGAGATCTCTTGCATCATCCTTTTGCCTCCATTTTTTCTTGAAATGCACGAGCATAAATCTCATTAGCAGTTACAGGCGCTTCTCCGCCGCTGTGATCATAAAGAAATTGCGGCGTAGGGTCAATCGTTCCAAATTCAATAGAAAATTTACGCTGTTCGTTCATCAAGTATTCTGCTGTTGCAAAAAATTCGTCAGGATCTGTACCTGAATCAACCAGCTCGCCACCTTCCTTAATCTCCCAGTAAACATCATGCCCGTCATGATAATTAACTTGATAGTGAACTGGTTGAAGAGTCTCAGAGCGTGAAACAATCTGCGTTGCATCAATAAAAATCTCGCAGTTTTCAGGACTGTCGCCACTGTGAATTTCTGCAATCATCTGCAGTACATCTTTCATAGCGCCCTCCCAGATTTCTTGTGAAACATTTTTTGTGAATTTTTTGGTCGCTTTATCGTAACCAAGCTTGTAACGATTAACAACCCAAGAGGCAGTGTTTGACATTTCTTGATCGAAATAATCAGGCGGATCAATGGGGCGCGGATCGTAAATAAAATCAGACATTTTCTTTGTCAGCGAGCATGGCTTTTGCAAAACGAGATTCGGGACCGTAATCACGAATCATCTCAGGAAATGCGTGAAGAATCCTGTGCTTGTTCGTTGAATCTGCTGCGCGAATTGCATCAGCGAGCTTTGTGCAGAAATGCCCACCGAACTTTTGCATTGTTTCGGTGAGAATGTAAAAATCGTCGCTAGTCATTTTCTGTGAAAAAAGTGATGGCAGCTCTGCGCTGCTGTTTGCATTGTAGTCGATGAGCGCCGACTTGTCAAGTAAGAATGAATTCAGACTAAATAAATTTTTTCATCATCACCGACATAAGCACAAATATCAGATTGATTATGCGCTGCATCTGTAAGAATCTGCGAAACTTCAGATGCCCAGTCGCCGTCCCAAAATCCTGCGCCGTGTCGATTCCTGGTAAGTATGTAATCGTATTCAGTTTGATTTTCACTGGGCTGCATTAAATCATAAAAGTCATCAATACAATCCCAGCCATCGCCAACTTTTTCTGTAATCTGTTTTTCGACAACTTGAACAAACTCTTGAAACTCTCGATAAAGAGTCTCTAGGGATTTTTCATCAAAGTCTGAGATGTCGTAATTTCTTTCAAGTGGAGTTCCGTCATCGTCACATTCTGTGTAAAGAATTGTCTCGGCGAGTGCCTGAGCTGTTGGGTTCACGTGAATAGTCATGATCTTCAGTAAAGATTACCAATTTCAAATTCTTTTAATGCTGAAATTGCTAGCTCCGTCGCAACGAAAGCAACAATCTCAGGTTTATTAACAAAGAAATAATCCCTGCTTTCTGCAAACTTTGCCCAATAAACAGAGAAATGCGAGTCAGTAAAAGTTGTGGCGCGACTAACAGCGCTGGGCAGAAAATCAAAATGACCCTCCTGTGATAATGCGTAAATCTTGCAAAGATCACGCATCATTGAGTTGAATGAACTGCCGTCATGATTCTCAAGAAATAGCAGAAACTTTCCGCTTTCGTCACGCAATTTTGCTGTTGACATTTTTTCTGAGCAATAAAAAAGACCGCTCTGCGTTGAACGGCCTTTGTATTGTAGCATGTTGCACGAAACCTGTCAAGTGCTAATCTTGCTGGGCTTTTTCACACATCTGCTGAAATGTAATAGATTTCATGTCGTCGTCGATGCCCTCAGCTTGCATAATTTTTTCTCGCAACTCAGAAAGGGTATTTACGTATTGCATTAAAATATCGCCCTTCACCGCAAGAGTCGTCCAAATCTCACGACTCAACCAAGGCGTTAAGAGCACTGCAACCTGAGCTTTTCTTTTCTCCCGCTTGAGCGTTTTAACGCAATCCTCAACCTGAAGATTAAGTCCATGTAAAATTGCGTTCAGCTCTTGGATGTAAAGCTCTGATTTGATTTTCATGATTCAATCGAGATAGCGGGAAGCTTTGTTGCAGAAAACAAGATCCATGACACCGTGAAAATTAGCGGGAGCAATGCTGTAATCATAATCGCCACTACCTTTAGTGATGAAATAAAATCTTGCAGTTTCACGAATAATTTTGTTTTGAACGCTGGCGAGACGATCATCTTTCATCAAGCGCAGCATGTGAATCTCGACTGACGAGAAATCATATTCAGATTCTTCTTGTTTGCGCTTTTCGTAAAGCTTGCAATACATGGGAAGAAACAAACTACCCAGCTCGCTAATCATCCACAAGCGAGTATCTCCCTCGCGCATTTTATTCAAAATCTTTCGATCATGAATGGCAACATCAGTCCAGTTGTGCTTGACAACGTCCTCTGCTTCAAAGCACATCCATTCGTGAAGTGTTTTATTTCGCAGGATACGTTTAACAGGTTCTTGCCTGCTAATAATTTGCATCATTTGCACTGCACAAAGTTGATTGAAGTACCTGCGTAGCATAGCAGCTGACGTGTTACTTGTCAAGTATAAATCTGATTCAGTCTTAGAAAAAAGAAACCTCCAGGTCAGGGTAAATTACTCTATTCATCAAGCGAGGCAAAATCTTTCTAGCTTCATCAACTGGAAGAAAAGGCTCAGTGCGCACAAATCCACACTTTGAATAAGGGCATACCCACTTTGCTACACAGTTCTGAACATAAATCAATGGGTACTCGCTTCTGTTGCCAATCCAGATACAGCCTTCATCAATCGCCTGATGTGAATTAAATCTTGTGCGCACAAATGGAAAAAACGCTCCCTCTGCTGCAGCAAAGTTGTTGTAATCGAAATAAAGCCCACCCCATGCACGCTGTTGAAGCTGAAAATATCTATCAGTAAACAGTCCAGCAATCTGAAACTCTTTCATCGCATTGCACTCAATATCCTCTTGGCTTTCATAAATATCCTTAATGCGCAGGGAGTAACGCTTTTTATTCGTGAGTGCTTCTTTACAAAGCGCAAATCTTTTCTTCGTTTGCGCCTCTGTAAATAGCAGCGCCCCAGTCTCCGAATACTTGAAGTGCAATTTCTTCACTCGCCTTTGTGTCATACCTTTCGACTTCCGATAAAATTGGACGCTTTGTTACTATAAACCCTTTCAAGTATTGATGCAGGATCCAGCAGTAATCTTTTTCGTCAAGCCTCCACAACCATTCAAGTATTTGAAAAGAACGCAGACGACACCAATACCAATAAGAACGAAACTTTACAGCGTCTGCCGGCAGAGAAATCTGCGCAACATAAAAAGTCTCGCTGCAAAGAAATTCACCAACTTCGGGCGCACCAATACGAGTAATGCAATAATTATTCCACCATCTTTGCTTTAGTTTAACATTCGCCTTCAGTACTTGAAAGTAATATCTGCGACGCATGACATACAAAGCATTCTCTTTCCACTTGATTGATGCGTGCTTCCTGACAGCTTTCTGCCTTGGCAGGAACTCTTGCGGCGCAAGCTGAATGCGATGCTTAAAAGCTTTTTTCGTAGCGCTAGACACAAATTTATTGCGTGCAAGAAAGATGATACGTTAGAATCGCCACAAGCTTTTGAGGGCTCATGTCGTGTCTCGCTTCTTCTACGCCGTAATCGTGCCATTCGGCGCGAGTGAGAAAATCTTCTCGGGTCGAATCCAGCAGAAAAACGCTAGCGAAGCAATCCAGAGACTTGAGGAGATGCACCCAATGGCAACAGAAATCCACGTGCGCAAAGAAAAGAGTCATGCAGTTTCCCGCATCTGACAAAGAAAAACAGCTCGTGCATCTGTCTGTGTGCAAGCTAAAAGAAAAACTTGAAGCTGCTGCAGAATCTGCAAGGGACCTAGAGGATCTTTTGCTTGACAATCATCTCGCAATTAACAAAGAATACAAAAAGCTGCTTCTTGAAAATATGACAGAGTTGGATTCATTTGCTTGGCGATTAAGCGTGCAAACTGCGAGAATGAATAATCGCAAAGAAAGAATTATTTCTGCCCCGTAGCAAAACCGCTGTTGATTCGCTGACTTGCATTGACACCTAACACCTCTTACCTTACACTTAAGGGGTTCTATACAAAAACCCTGTCATGACAAGGCCGGACAGACTGCGATTCAAGCCGGGGGAGGTGGTCTTCGCCCGGTGGCACGGCAGCGACGAGTTTGAGATCGTTGAGGAGGTCGCCTGTAGTTCCTTGCTCCCGCATTACAAATGCAAAATCTGGGGCGGGAAAAAATATGATTACTGGATTTTTCCTCAAATTCATCTTTCACGAACTGCGATTGAGATTCTTATCAAAGAAGCAAATCGCAGACAGCTATCTCTAATCTGATCAACTCTTTCACTTTCAGAAAAAATGGCAACTTTTCTTTCTCGCCGCGAGGCTCAGGAAAAAGCGCGTAAAGAAAAAGAAGATCGCAGGAAAAACAAACTGCGACACAAGGATCTGCTTTGGGCGGCAAAACGTCGTTATCTCGACGATCAGGAATGGTACGAACTTTTCGTACTAGATAGAACCTTTGGCAAATGGGGCGAAGAGCAGGCTGCTTATGAATTTGGCAAACTAGAAGAACTGCGCGAATTTTTCAAGCGTCATTCAGTCGGCAGCAAGTGCCCGCATCTAAACGCACTGGAAAAGCATCTTGCACTTCACGCCGAAAAAGAAGAAACGCAGGCGAAGCAAAGCAAGAAGAAGGTGGTCAAGGCTCACCCGAGTGAGGCGCTGGCTGCAAAGTAAGACTGCATGTGCCACTTTGTACGAGTGGCACTAGTACACACTTGCAAAAAACTGCACACCCTCGATGCTCACAGACCTAGAGCGTGCCGTGCGTGCCAGGAACATCCTAGTCACGTCTCGCGCAAAACACAAAGAACGCCTGCAACAAATCAAACATCAACGCAACAAACTTCTTCTGCAAATGACAACATGCGATGATGAGTCGGCTCAATACGAAAATCTTGAACGACAAATTGACGTACTTGATCAACAAGAGTACGACCTTCACGCAAAACTCAAAAAGGTTCTTCAAGCTGCTGACAAAGAAATCAATGAATCAGTTGCACGACTTGTTCAGCAACATTTCGGATCCGATCTCTATCGCTATACAGCTTCGGGAAATGCACCCGATTATGACGACGGCACAACGTAAAAGATCACATGCGATAGAAGAAATTATCATCTCACTCGCAGCCCTTAAATTGCAGCTTGCAGCAAAAGAAGACTCGCACGGTTTTGCACGTATCTACAAGCAGCAAGTAGAAGCAGCAAAGAGGGGCTTGCTTATTTTGCAAGAAGTGCTAGACTCCAACGCCAACTGACCTTTCAGAAAACATGACAAACGAAGTTATCTTCAAAAGCAGCTACCCATTTGTTGCATTTCCCGCTTGGATATTCAAGAAACAACTAGAGGAGCCCGAGTGGCTCTCATGCAAAGAAATTGCACTGCTGCTTGCATTGCAAAGCTTCGCAGATGGTATGAGGAGTGATTTAAGTGTCTATCCCAGTATCGAAAGACTTTGTAAAATGACTGCGATGAGCAAAAGAACAATTATCGACTGCATCAAACAATTACAGGAAAAGGAGCTTATTGAGAAGACTACAAGATACGAGAACGGCGAGAGAAAAACAAATATCTACACGCTAAAGCTCTGGAATCACGCTCAGCCAGTCGTCTCAGAGCCGTCTCACCTAGGTGCAGGATCTGCACTTACGCCCGACCCTAAGTGCAAAAATCGACAGACCCTAGGTGCAGGATTTGCACCCAAACTAGAACCATTGAACAATAACCATATAAACCCCCCTATATCCCCCCGCAGCGCCGGGGAGGGGCGCTCGGCGACGCCTGAGACGGCAGCACGGGGTAGCGCACGCTTCACCGCCGAGACGAAACACATTCCATTCGACTTGCAAAATGTCGCTGACGACGTTTGTGCATTTTTCAACTCGCACAAGTCGGGCGCAAAAACAAAACGCGCTTTCGATGGATTGATCAAAGAACTGCTGCAAATCAAGCTTGACAAAAGCGGCGGCATCAAAGCAGTGCAAAGTCAACTTGCTGTTGCAATTAAGCGCTCTGAGATGGGTGAAAAGAAATGGGCGTCAATCACGTATGACAACTGGCAGCGGTTTGGGCAGAGCAATGCAGGTAGCTCTAAGTTTCAAAGTCCGCAGCTCCCCATGATCTCTGTTGCTTTTGCGGAAGACATGGTGTAGGATCTACAAACTCAACCCCCTCACCCAGAAACATGACTCTTCTCGACCTCGCCAATTTTGAAACTGCTGCTGACTCTTCAGCAATTGAAAAACACTTTCTTGCCGCCGCATATAATCATCTTTCTTTTGATGTGGGCGATAATGATTGGATCTGTGAGTTCATGGATCTACCAAAATCTCCTGAGCTATTCAGCGACCCATTTAACAGATACGCATATAGCTGCTTATATGAAGAGTTCACCAACTTTTCACATGCGCCGATCAATGACATTACATTTTCGACTCGCCTGAAAAACGCATCATCCTGCGAGCTAAGGGCTGCTGAGGAATATGTGCAAAGTATTGCTAGCCTGCCGATTGAAAATGATCTTGACACCTGGCGCTTTCAAATTCTGCCCATCTGGAAGTTTCATCGTTCTCGCCGTCTGATCAAAGATTATCTTGCGACTTCGCTTGATCTTGTAAATAAAAGCTGTAGTCAAGCTGAATCAAAAGTTGCTCTCACGAATGTTCTTCATGCCGCCGAACTGCTCGATGGGAACGACCTCGCTCAGGAGGCCCTGCATCCCCTTCTCGCCTCACGAGAGATACTCCTAGGCCCGAAGCTCGTCAACAGGGTCTTACAGACCCGTTTCAGCGGGCTGAACAGCTGCCTAGGCGGAGGCATCCGTCACCCTGACAGCGCAGACAAGGGAAGACTGATCGTTGTAGCAGGACGACCGGGTTCTGGCAAATCAACCTGGGCGATGAATCTTGCACTTGACGTTGCAATGAAAAAGTGCAAAGTATTGTTTTACACGCTTGAGATGTCAGAAAAAGAAGTCTGCGATAGAATGATAAGTTGCATGGATTATCTAAATTGCATAGAGAACAACGCGCGCAATCCTTTGTCTTATGCGCATATCATTCGACAAGCACGCGACAAAGATCAAGAAGAACGTCTGCGTGAAATGCAATTAGATGAGATCGCGAAGAATTTGATCTTTGCAAAAACTTACGACGTTACCCCCGATCAAGTTGTTTCTAAAATTAAAACAGAGAAGCGTAAAAATAAAGATCTAGGGCTTGTCGTAATAGACTATCTTACTTTGCTTGATCTCGACTCAGAAAAAGTTTCAAGCGAAAACAGAGCGCTTGCTGTCGGCAAGGCAACGCGACGCCTGAAGACAGTTGCCCTTCAGACAGGTGTTGACATCCTCGCCGTCTGTCAGCTCAACAGGGGTGTTGAAATGCGTGACAACAAACGCCCAATGCTTTCTGATCTACGCGAATCAGGGCGCATTGAAGAAGATGCTGACGTTGTGATTATGAACTTCTGGCCCTACTACTACGACAAAGAAGCGGACCCACTTCTTTATGAGTACGCCGTTGTGAAAAATAGACAAGGTGCGACGGGGACATGCAATGCAACATTTGCTGCACAGTTTTATGCAATGCTTGATTCGATGAGCCAACTATGAAGCATTCCTCTCGCCGTGAATCTTGCCCAATCTGCGGGCGCAATACAGATGACAAGTGCAGGTGGAACGAAGAAATGATATTCTGCTACGATGGAACATCTTTCGCCCCGCCTCAGCACTTTAAGCTGGGCGATAAAGTAAAAGTTGGCCTGGACAGTTATGCGCTGTTTTCACAGGCGTGTGGGTTTGCGGGTAACTCTTACGGGTTCGCCTTAGTCGATGACTTCGATTACAGGTTTCTTCGCTACGAGGACAAAAGAGCTTTTAGGAAAAAATGCGTTGACATTACACGCACTTTTATCAAAAAACGTGATGCGCTGAATGCGCTCTTGCAGGCACTACGCGATGAATGCGTTTTTCATGAAATGCGCGTTGACGAATTTTACGCAAACAAGCGATGCACAAAGAAGGCAATTTCTCTTCTCGCATCTCTTTCTGAATTTACGACTGCGAACAAAAGATATGTGATTGACTATCTTGCGCAAGTGAAAGATGTAACAGAGCGAACAGAAAAACTGCAGGCAACGCTCAAGTTGATCTATGATTTTGAGCGGCTGCACTTCGATCAGGTATATGACGATGGGCAAGAAAATATCTCCAGCGCCAAACTGGACTCAGATCTTCACACTGCGCCCTGATTTAGACCCTCCAGGATTTGCAGAAGTGTTTATTGACATCCACGAGAATCCCTACATCAAACCCAAGGAGGCTGACAAAGAAAAAGCCGCTGAGAAAAAGAAAAAGAAAAAGCTGGGGCGCAACGAGAAAGCTTAAAAATCATCCCAACTAGACTCTTTGAGTTTCTCAAGCTCATCGAGCGTCACTTTTTCAAAATCAATTGGAGCAACTGGAATCTTTCTTGTTAAATGCTTGTTGTCAGAGTTTTCCCCAGTTGCAATCCCGTTAATCTCGCAGTATTTTTCATACCACTCCTGAATCATTCTTCTATCAACAAAACCTTGCATCAAATTTGAAATAGCTTGAACGCTCTCGCCTTTTTCAAAAAGGAGGTTGACACAAACGCGCAAGATGCGATTGAGAGACGTTGAGGCTCGTGTTGGCATTTTGCAACTAAGGGGCTTGACGGGTCGTGCTACGTGATGCTACCTTACACAAGTCACTCGACCACCTCAGTCAGAAAACATGTCAGTTCATCAAAAGCTCATGCAGGCACGCATCGCACTGCAGGGCAAAAAGCTGTCGAAAAGCGGCAAAAATAAATTTGCAGGATACAATTACTTTGAACTTGGTGACTTCCTGCCAACTGTTCAAGAAATCTTTTTGAAGCTTGGCATCTGCGGTGTCGTCAGCTACGGCACCGAGCAAGCAGTTCTGACGATCTGCGACTGCGAAAAACCCGACGACAAGATCCTGATCTCTTCGCCGATGTCTTCTGCTGCACTCAAGGGCGCACACGAGATTCAGAACCTTGGCGCAGTGCAGACCTACCTGCGTCGTTACCTGTGGGTGACGGCGATGGAGATCGTCGAACATGACGCCCTGGATGCTGTTCTAGGCAGCGATGGAGCCCGTAGCGCCGCATCCCCGGCCAAGCGCTCTACACCCGCTCCTGCTGCAGCTCCCGAGCCTGCTGAAGCGCCCCCTGAAGCCTCTCTGCAGCGCAAGCTTGAAGACAAACTGAGCGAGCTGGGCATCACCCCTTACGGCATTAAAACCGTGCTGGCGCTGACGGAATCCGAAAGCATTGATGCGATGGCGGAAAACAAGGCAACTGCACTCTTGAAGGCAGTCGGCGTTGATCACGTCAAAATGTTCAATCAGGGCAAGAACAGCAAAGGCGCGCAAATTATTCCTGCGCCCGTGAAGGATCAAGTGAGCGCTGCGAATTCGATTGACGAGCTTGCTAAGGCCGCCGAAGAGGCATTTGGTGATGACTGATATTTTCATTACCCCTCCACTAAGGCCTCTATGTCATGAGGCTTTTTAGGCGAAAAGAATGGAGCTTGATCGCTAAGGCGCTAGGCGAAAAAGCAAGCTCCTGTGATCGTGAGTCAGATCGCGTCGCCTTCATAAGGCTACTGATTTTGCTCAGCTATTTAACGACGAACTGCTTTATCATCGCTGGCGTAATCCGTCACTGGAATGGCTAAACACTGCACGCACACCTTCAGAAAAATAATCTCAACACACAACTGGAAAAATCAACCAAACACAAGAACATATTTTCTGTGCTGCAAATGCTGTGGGCATAGATGGAAAGTCTATTATGACACAAAGAAGAACAAAGAAGTCCCACTCCCGCCAAGATATAAATGGCTATCGACCGATGACGTTCATTTCATCCTCACTGATCCTCGCCCTGGAACCGAAATTGCCAAAATCCTCAAAGTGACACATCAAACCATTAGCCAAGTCAGAACAGGTCAATCGCACAAGCACCTCTTCCCTGAGCTTCCGCGAAGCAACTCAAGCGGGAGATCAAAGCTCGTGGGTAAAGATGGAAAGTCCTGTCGCAACTGCGAGCACTGGTGGAAAGGAAGCTGCGGCCTCGACATCCCAGAAGCAGGGGGAGCATTTGCTTCAGAGTGCCCATACTTTGAAGAATGAGCGCAGCTTGCTTGCAAATTCAAGGCAACTGCGCGATAATTGACACGCATCTCACTCTCAGAAAATGGTACACCCACGCTCAGGTTTCTACATAAAAGACGACCGCGAGTACGTCTCTGTCAGCACGGTGCTGGGGCGCACATCTGAACTCTTCAATCCAAACAAGATGAAGGGCCTGGAGATCTGGCGACAGATGGAGCCGAATTGGCAGGAAATCATGCAACGGGCGCAACGAAGAGGAACAATCATTCACTCAGAAGTTGAACTTTCATTCATGGGCGATGTAGATAAGCACAAAATGGATAACCCGACAATGGATGAAATTATGGAATACAACATTCATGAGTACATCACTCATCTCTCGCCTGTTCTTGACTTAATCAAAAACGAAAACTTCAAAAACGGTACAAGTAAGCCGTCATTCTTAATGGAAGAAGAGTTGTTCTGCGATCTTGGTTACGCAGGCACGGCTGACCTTCGCCTTACCTGGGAGGGTCAATACACAATCTGGGACTGGAAAACAGTGCGCTCATACAAAGAGGAGGGTGTCAAGAAAAAACCAAAATCAATGTCGCACTACAAAGAAGCTGAGGTTCAGATTGCTTCATACGCGCTTGCTCACAATCTCGCAGTAAAGAAGGGAGAGCTTGACAATCAGATAACTCAGGGTGTAATCTGTGTTTGCTATGACTGGCGTGAACCACACATTCACGTTCTAGACAAGCAAGAGTTGAAAGCAAAAGCGCAAGAGTTCATCGAGCGCCTAAACGCTTACACCTCTCTCGAAAACGTCTCACTTCCTCGGGCGATTAACGTCGCCATCTAAACATGCTCACGATTACTGCCAGCGGTTTCATCACAGGTGAACCCAAGGTGGAAGACACTGAATACGGCAAACGCGCCACTGTCACCATTCGCTCTAAAACCACCAACGGCAAGCAAACTCATTACATCAACGCAGTCTTCTATGGCAAGAAGATTGATGTCGCTTCTAAGTACATGGTAGATGGTCGTCAAGTGACGATTATCGGTGGTGTGCGAAATATCAACGGCAAAAAAAAGCAGGATGGCAGTGAATACGCATCTATTTATATGGATGCCATGGACTTCACACTTCCTGAAAAGATGAACGGAGGATCCGAACGTAAGGCAATCGACCCAGAAGTTGCGTTCTGATTTCTTGGCGGAGTAGAGCTAAGTTTTGCAAGCTCGTACATCTACCTCCCCGATGCCGATACGACACTGCTCGGACCATGCGGTGTATATCGAACGTAAAGGCATCAGAAGCCAAGGGGTCTTGTCTAAGAACGAGGTGGATCCGGCCAGTCATGGCACCTGGGCCTCGTCAAGGTAGGCCACTCGTAAGACCAAGACTTGAAAGCCTCCGAAAGGGGGCTTTCTTGTAGAATCTTCTCAATTCTCAATTGCTATGACTCAGCTCATCGGACTTTACAGCCCCGCCCCTCAATCGGGAAAAACATTCACGGCGAGCGTCTTGGAGCAAAGCGGATACAAGACAATGAGCTACGCTGAGCCAATCAAGAAAATGGCGACAGAGTTTATCATGTCATTTGGCTACTCCAAGGAACAGGCAGTCAGATTCGTATGGGCAAGCAAGGAAGAAGCAATTCCTGCAATCAAAGCAACTGCTAGGCATATTTTGCAAACTTTAGGCACTGAGTGGGGGCGCAACTGTATTAGTAGCGAGATTTGGTTAGATTGCATGATGTCTCGTGTTACTTCTCATCTAAAAGACGGTGACTGTAAAATTGTTATCGACGACGTTCGCTTTCAGAACGAGGCAGAGTTAATCAAGAAAATGGGCGGCGAAGTGTGGATGATTGTTCGCCCATCAGCGCAGAGAAACACAACACACGAATCAGAGGGCGCACTTGACAAATGGGAGTCATTCGATCAAGTGATCATCAATGACGGTACAATTGCTGACTTCAGGGCGAAGATTGACAAAGCTGCAGGATGCTAAAAGACAGAAGTGATGAGTTTTATGGGGCGCGGCTTATAGCAGACGCACGCCTACACCTCGGAGCAATCGTGAACAACGAAAGCTCTGAGGCTTTTTTTGTGACAATGTGCAAGATAATCAAAAACGAGTTTTACCTGGGGTACAAAACATTCACGGGCAAAGAAGTAAAACTTGCCGGCATGAAAGACTTTATCTTTAACTCGCATTATGGATTAGGCGTAAAAAGAGAGACAATGCCAACTTTTTTGGCGAATTGTGCAAGAGCTGCGACGAGAGATAAGACACAGGCTCAGTGCGCCGCAAGATTTGTTAAATGGCTTGGTGAACAGCATGACAAGTATGATTTACCGCATGAATACCTTGAATTTAGAAGAATTGATGCTTACATAAATGGTAAATACAAGAGAGATAAGCGAGAAAAGTGGAGGCGAATAAACATTCTTCGCAGATTGTATCATCAGTATCCCGAGCTTTTGCAAGAGATTGGCGCAGAAAGAAAATACAAAGATGTAACAGACTGCGCACAAGATCTTGGTTTTTGGGAAAAGAAAGAACGACTCAAGCCTCTTGCTCTATACAAACACCCAACAATCTTGCAAGTAGAGGATTTAGCAAAAGCACTCAGCAAGCGGCTTGACAGAAAAAAGCGTCGCGTTTTAATCGCTAAGCTAATTGAAATCTACAAAGAAGAGCCCCCTGCGAATGACAGCGAATTTGATCACGACGCTTGAGCAGTGCTCTGTTCAGTCCTATTCCTTCTTTGTCGCCGGTAAGCCTGAAACACAGGGCTCGAAGAGCGCCTTTGGCCGCGCTTACACCGACAAGCAGGGCCATCAGAGGGTCGCTGTAGCAATGGTGGAGCAGTCCAAAGGTCTCTACGCCTGGAGGGCTTCTATCGGGCGTGTAGCGACGCTCATGCGCCCTCGCGACTGGGAGATAAATGGCATTTATATGCTTAACGCACTATTTTATATGCCACGTCCAAAAATTCATTTTAACAGTAGGGGTGAATTGAAGCAGGGCGCTCCAGTGTTTCATTCGGTCAAGGGCGATGCAGACAAACTCCTAAGAGCCTGCGGTGACGCATTGACAAAAATATGTTACAGTGACGACGCTTTGATTGTCGCCGCCACATCCATGAAGGTTTTTTGTGACCCGAAGGACGGACCCGGCGCACACATCAAGATCTCTCGTCTGGATGCAACGGCTGCATCAGCAATGATGCTTGCTCTAAAGCCCTGACGACGACTTCTTGCAAGAATGCGCTCAATGCGCTATCTTGCACGAGTCAACCACCTCGCCTTCATGGCACGCAAAAAACAGGACGCAGAAAACGTCCTTGACCCCATCGAACTAGACGACACTCAAATGCCTACCGAAGCTGCTGTCCTGGAAACTGAAACCAGCGAAGCCACCAAGTCCACCAAAGTAAAAGTAAGCGGCGAGCGCAAGGCTGGCCAGGAGCTGCTCGATTACGTGCAGGCAAATCAAAGCCTGCCCCCCGAAGATCTTGCTTTCGGCGCCGGCTACTACACCAAGGAGACCGACTCCGAGACCGGCGAAACCAGCACTCGTCTGCATAAGAACGAGTTCTTCAAGGCCGTCACTGAAGCCAGCACTGGGATCGCCTTTGTTCCCGCTAAGCGTGCCTACACCGCTCGTCGTGGCCGCGCCCCGATCATCACCGTGGGCAAGACCGGCAACTGCGTCGTCGGCTCTCGTCATGCCACCATCGCTGGCTTCGAGCCTGGCAGTAAGGTGAGTGTTGCGGCAGAAGAGGGCAAGATCATCTTGACCCCCTGCACCGACGAAGCTGCTTCTACGGATGACGGCGACGACGATCTAGACCTCTGATCCACGCATCACGTTCAATGCCCTGGCGAAAGCCGGGGCTTCTTTTTCTTCATCAATTCACAGTAATGACATCACTGCAGAAACAAGCAAAGCTATGGAGAGAAGCGTTTGAAGTTAAAAGCGATAACGAGCGAGGTAGCCTTCAGTACAACTTGCAGCTCAAGTTGATCATTGAGGAGTACACGGAAGTCATCGAAGCTTATGACGCATTCAAGCAAAATGATCTGTCAACGCATGTCGCACTTCTAAAGGAACTCGCTGATCTTGTCTTCGTCTGCTATCAAGCAGCGGAAAACATGAGCTGGGATCTTGATGAAACGATGCGCAGAGTATTTGATAGCAACTTGAGCAAGCTGGATGACAACGGGCGCCCAATCAGGAATGAGCACGGGAAAGTGCTGAAGGGACCGAATTACAGGCCGCCCGTGCTTGATGATCTTGTCGTGAGGGTTGAGCAATGAGCTGATCCCAATCCTTGGCGCCGGCTTTTTAGCCGGTTGGATCTCTTGGTAGTTACACGCACAGCCATGCAGGACATGTTCACTCAAGAACAGATCAACTTTATCAACCAGCTCATTGATGATCGAATCGCGCACCATGCGCAGCCAGATTGTCAAGAGAGCCGGATGCGCGAATTTCACACCATCGGCGACATCAGGGCTCTCATTCTTTTCAACCTAGAAGAGTTTAAGGCTTTTTGTTTTGGCGATGAGTTTCACATAGCCACACTAACCTCGTTCTTAAAACTGAAGACAGAACTCACCGCAGACGACAAAGAGTCGATGCCGCAAGGCAAGGCAAGTAACCCTATGACTCGTTTTGAATCACAAGTGCAAAGTGTCTTTTCCAAATGGCACGATGCACCCATAGAAAGAGCCGCCAGACGCGGCTACTACCAATTTGTGAACTCTGATCAAGCCCAGCCATGAGGCTTTCGAGGAGCCGACGTTGGCCGAGGTTGACGACCTTTGCGCGGAACACAGCTTTGCCTACGACGATGGCGACGAAGGGCTGGAGTGTCTGCACTCAATGATCATTGACGCTCTCGCCCGCTGGGGCCGCCCTTCAATCGAGCCGGTGCCGGTAAGCGCGCGGCTGCCGACTGAGGCGGATTGCGATGCGGAGGGAATGTGCTGGTGGTGGCACCCCGATCACAAGGAAGATGAGTTCACCGATGGCTGGATGCTGCTCAAGCCCGAATGGGCGGGTGGCCACCACGACACCGACGACTCCCCCTCTTACACCCACTGGCTCCCTCATTGGGCGATGCCAGTTCCAACCCAGCACAACTAATCACTCTGCGAACCCTACTCACTGAAAAGTCAATGACTCACCCCCCGCTTGATGAACAGCAGTGCGGCAACTGCCGGTACTGGCGACGCCACTGGAACTTGAAAGAGGATGGTTTCTGCCGTCGTCATGCCCCAACAGCTATTCAAGTATCTGATAAAGGCTATAAAAACTTCAGAGATGAAGCGCACATGACCGTATGGCCCGAGTCCTCGATTGACGAGTGGTGCGGCGAATGGAGCCCACGCGAGTAACAAGTCTCAATCCCTCATTCACTCAACTTGTCAACAAAATGACGAAATTCTTCTTTCATTTCCCGCTCATCAATCAACTTGCAACCTTCCGTGCAGTCTCAGAGCTTGACGCAAGGCATCAGTTGATCAACAGTCCGCTCGCCCCGTACTACGGTCAAGCCGTCTTGCTCGGGACGGATGACGGACGCTGAGGTAGATGCCATCATTGATGCTGTCTGGCGCTCAGGGCAGCCCTTGGGCGTCAATCTTAGAGCCCTCGTGCGTGCCGCTGCCTGTTACGGGTGGCGGTGCGCTCAGGTGGCCCATTGGATCAACAAACACTCAACACGCTGAACATGGTTAATCCCATCGAAGAGCAAAAGCGACAAGATCGCATGGATACTTGGTACAAAAAAGATGGGCGCGGCAGCAGGCGTCATCCAATGCACGCTCTTTACACTGGTCTTGCCGACAAGTACATGAAAGAGGAACAAGGCGATGATTGAGTCAATTGATCTTGAAGAACTCTTTCAAAGCTACTGGAAAGAGTCTTTCCCTTTTGCGCCGGCAAACAAGCAGGCTGCTGCATCGCACGTTGCATTTGCGCAATATGCAATCATGCAAGTAGAAGCACTGCGTGAAAAAGAGGACAAGTGATTCTTAACGATTTAGAGATCGAACGCTTGTGCAAAGAGCAAGCGATGGTCCTTCCTTTTTCGCCTGATCAGCTCAATCCTGCAAGCTATGACGTGCGACTAGGGGATCAGGTCATGATCGAATCAGTCGCATCCTCTGACTTTGTGCGCACACCTATCAGCGGATTCACAAAAGAGAATCCTTGGTTACTGCGCCCTGGGCAGTTCTGCTTGGCTTCCACAGAGGAGCTACTGAACATGCCGGAGGATGTGGCCGGACAGTTCGCTCTGAAGTCCAGCAGGGGGCGTGAAGGCTACTCTCACGCCCTCAGTGCCTTCATTGACCCTGGCTTCCACGGCAGCAAGCTCACGTTGGAGCTGCACAACATCAGGCAGGTCCATCCGATCCCGCTCTATCCGGGTATGTTGATCGGACAGATCGTCTTTCATCGCATGTTAGGTGTTCCACTTGTCAGCTACAAGCAGAAGGGGCACTACAACATGAACGAAACCGTGATGCCTAGTATTTGGAATTAGCTAAAACTAAGCTAAATCCTCTAGCATTTTTGTGTACTTATCGAGCGAGAATTCCTCGCTCATATTTTTTGCCGATTCAAGTATCGCCCAATACGCCCTGCTGTTATTAAACGACGCCTGATGATTCAAAAGCAAGGCAAGCTCCAAAAGCCCCTGATAATCACGATTCCCAAACAATTCCTTAAGGCGCTCTGCATTAAGCCGTTCCTGAAATTGATCTTCAGGGCGATAGCTTGGTGATGACATGATGCGTGGACGATTATGACTGAGCGTAACGAGCCCTGGCTTGAAAGTCCATGCGAAGAAAATCAGTGGAAATGGCGCGTTTACGGAATCGGCATGATGTGGGATCATGCACAGGAGTGGCAGGCCCGATGGAAGCTCCACTATTTGCAAGTTTCTCAAGGCACAGACGCTGACAATGGCCCGCGACGCGACACAAGCATACCTCAATGAAATAGGGCGCTACCCGCTTTTGACAAAAGCACAGGAGGTGATGCTTGGTACGCAGGTGCAAGCATGGATGGCAATAAGAGACAGGGATGAGAGTCAATACACCGAAGATGAGAGAAAGATCGCAAGGGCGGGACGGAGAGCAAGAGAGAAGTTCATTAAGTGCAATCTTCGCCTGGTAGTCAATATCGCAAGAAAATACGCCCCAAGATGCAGCACTCTTGAGCTAATGGATCTAGTTCAAGAAGGCAACGTCGGACTTGCGAGAGCAGTTGAAAAGTTCGACCCGACTCGTGGATATGCAATGAGCACTTACGCCTATTGGTGGATCAGACAGGCGATACAAAGATCAATGCAGTTCAGCGACTTAACAATAAGACTCTCGATAAACGCTCACGACTCAGCCGCAAAGATAGCGAAAACAGCTGAAATCCTATCCAAGAACCTTGGCAGGGAGCCAACGGTTTTAGAAATATCAGAATTCAGTGGCCTAAGTACTGAGGAGATCAAACTTGCTGCTACTGCGCCAAAGGTGATCACAAGCCTAGATCGAAAGGCCAATGACATGGAGGGTTCAAGTTTTATGGTTGAACTCATACCAGATGAAAGACACTCAAATACAATTGAAGATGCAGAAAACAGAATAAAAATAGAAGATGCTTACGACGCAATATACAAATATCTAGATGACACGAGCAGGTTGATTGTTCTTGAGCGCATGAAAGACCCACCAACGCCATGGAGGGATGTATCTACAATGACAGGGCTCAGCAGGAGCAAGCTTCAGTCGATGGAGAAAGCTGCGCTACAGCGTTGCGCGCTCTTGCTGAGAATTAAAAATAGATTTGAGTTGTAATTTTATCTCAATAATCCCATCTGACACGTGGGCGCCCACGGCGCATTCCTAGATGCACAAATCCTTTTGGCGCACCATAGCCCAAGCTATACTTCCAGTTCTTATCGCACCATTCCTGAACTACGTGAACATCCACGCCTTTCACATAAAAATCAACTGCACCGACATCGGGGGCGTCGAATAAATGCTCACTGCTGCTAGCCCCGCCAACCATCCTGTTGATCGCCTTGGGGCGATAGCCACTTGTGATGATGATAGACTTGCCGCCAAACTGAACACGAACCCTTTCTAGGAAGGCTGCAAGCTCAGCCGCGACAGCGATTTGATAGTCTGCGGCGAATCGCCGCTCTTCTTTGTATAAAGCAAACTCGCCAAGCTGTATATGAGGAGTGACATGCGTGGTAAATGGTGAGGTCGGGCGAACCCTGCCGGGCTGTTGTTCAACCTGCTGATTGCCTACGAATAGTGCAATTTCATCTTTTCTGCGATTGACTAGACCCTCAAGAACCTTGCCACCTCCTTTGTTCCATCGCGGCAGTTCTTCAATTACAACCTTATTTGCACTTTCGCCCGCAACCAGTCTTTTCCGCAGTGTCGATTCTTCTAGTGCGCCCAGTCCAACATTGTAAGCAAAGCTAATAATTGCAGCTTGTTGCTCACCACGCCACTTTTTAGTCATAGGTAGCAGTTCAAATACACCGGGCGCAAAAAGATGCTCTACTTCATTTTGAAGCATCTCGTCTGCCATCTTTTGTGTAATCTTGTCGCCCATTCGTACCGGGCCATCAATCAGCCTTGTGGAGCCATAGCCGATTGTCGGGACGCCAGCGGGGCACAGATAAGCCTCTAGTCTGCAGCCCTCCCACTTCTTGATGATTTTCAGTGCGGGCGCAAGCCAGGCCGGTGGCAGTGTCTGCTTCGGCGGCGGGTCAGCGCGATACATTTCGGCAAACTGCCTCAGGGTGTCCGCCGACAGCTCACCCTGCAGCCAGTCCCATGCAGCTAACTGATGCGGCAGCAGCTTGAAGTGCTTTGCAGCATCACGCAGTTGAATCGTGCTCATTGATCAAGCCAAGGTGCTTTGATTTGCATGGCGCCACCTAATTTCTGGCTTTCGCCGGTTTGTAGCTCATCATCTGGTGGTTCATGCACCACAACAGGTTTTGGTGCTACTGGCTGATCCGCTAACCAGTTAGCTTCTGCGCGATCTAGCCTCGGACCTAGCGTTTTCTCAAACTTGTAATCCTGCGCTGCTTTGCGCAAATGATCACGCCAAGTCTTTTGACCGAATCGCACTAGCCATACGGTGTCAGCTTTCAGCGCTTTGGGAACACTACCTTTAAGGCTTTAATTATCAGCTGCACCCAGGAGTTTTCTTTGATTGGCAGCAAAGTAATGATTTCCGATCCTGCGGCAACCAGGATGGCAATGACAGCAGCGGTGGTGGGATCCATGACCGAATTGCGTTTGGTTTCAGTATAGAGAGCTATCTGCTCGTGCCAAGCGACATTTCAATGTGTCTCACACGACTTTCGAGATCAGACAAGCGCTCCTTGCTGTCGTTCTTCAGCTCTTGGATATCTGCCGCAACCGTATTGACCGACTGATCCAGCTTGGCGACCTGCATAAAAAGGCCGGCTAAACCGACCACCGCAGCGGTCAGCAAAGCCGGAACCATTTGTGTAAACGGACTTTCAGGTGGCTTGGCAGTGATGCCCGCCTCTTCGTGGCGCTCCATTGCGAGGCATACAGCCGACCTTTTCCTTAGATTAGCGCCCCTGCCCCCGTAGCTTTTTCTTGCCGCGACGACGTGGACGGCTGTTTTGGCCGTAACCCTGACTTGTGGTTTTAGGGCGACCAGGTTGATGTTCCAGTCGCCCGGTGCCGGTTTTTGCTTTTACTGCCATCAGTTAGCACCAGGCTCGGGGGGCCACGCTACGTTCCAAGGGAATCCTGCCTGTTGTGGGATCATACGAAGGGTTTCGCGGTACAACGACCAAGCGAGTTTGGCATCTGCATTTAACGGGCTATCAGAAAGCTGAGTCCAATCGCAATCGGCTAAACGTTGGTTGCGGTCAGCACGAATTTCAGCGGCTTTAGCGTCGGTGCGTTCTGCAATCTGTTCTGGTGTGGCAGGTGTTTGAGTCCATTGCTCAATCCAAGTGCCGTTGACTTTGACTGCAGTGCGCTCAGGGTTGATGGTGTGATCCTCAGCAGGTTGAGCTGTGGGCGTCACACGGTAAACATTGAACCTTGCAGCCACTTCATCGCTGATGACCTTCGGCCAACTGGTGCCTTTGTTATCACGCCTGAGATCGGTCAGCGTGTAGGGGTAGCGATCCAGCGAGCCGTCAGGCTTGAGCAGTGCGTAGAACATCAGGATGCCTCCAATTCAATGACTTGATCCGCGATGACATCACGGATGATGATCGCTTTGAGCTGCTCGATTTTGTGTGATACGAGCATGTCGATTAAACAATCGCGGAATTCAACGATGGCAGGCTTGTCAGCGTGCTCAGCATTGATCTTGGCGATAGCGCGTTCGTAGTTGTCGATGTTGATCTGATAGTTCAGGATCTCATCGTTGCGACCTTCAAGGGCGGCTTTGAGGGTTTCGAGTTTGTTCATGGGTTAAGCGGGAAGGAAGGCAACGCCATTGCAGGTATTTGGAGGCAGTGTTGAGGGGTCTGCATATTTAGTACCAAACCCCGAAGACCATGGATAGACGCTGACAAAAGGGGAAGTACTGTGCACTACAGCTATATCAACACCGTCAGGAGAGAAGGCAACACCACGAGCCGTTCCAGCAGGTAATGTAGAAGGATCTGCATACTTAGTACCAAACCCTGAAGACCACGGATAGACGCTGATGTAGGGGGAGGTACTATGAACTACAGCTATATCAGCGCCGTCAGGAGAGAAGGCTACACCGTTGCTATTACCTGTAGGCAGTGTTGAGGGGTTAGTATATTTAGTACCAAACCCTGAAGACCATGGATAGACGCTGACATAGGGGGAGTTATTATGGGCTACAGCTATATCAGCGCCGTCAGGAGAGAAGGCAACGCCATTGCCAGAACTTGAAGGCAGTGTAGAAGGATTTGCATACTTAGTACCAAACCCTGAAGACCATGGGTAAACACTGATGTAAGGGGAAAGGTTGGTAGCTGCAGCTATATCAGCACCGTCAGGAGAGAAGGCTACACCGTTAACAACAGTAGGTGTCGGACTAGGATTTGCGTACTTAGTACCAAACCCCGATGCAGACCATGGGAAAACACTGATGTAAGGGGTAGAGGCATAACCTATAGCTATGTCAGCGCCGTTAGGGGAGAATGCAACAGCGTCACCAGAGGCTGCAAGCGATGTAGAAGGGTCTGCATATTTAGTACCGAATCCTGAGCCTGTAGACCATGGGTAGGCAGAGACGCGACTGCCATTATTGTGACCTACAGCTATATCAGCACCGTCAGGTGAAAATGCAACGGCGTTGCAGGTAGAAGCAGGTAGTGTAGCAGGGTCTGCGTACTTAGTACCAAACCCCGAAGACCATGGGTAAACACTGATGTAAGGGGAACTGCCATGACCTACAGCTATATCCCCGCTGTAAGGAGCAGCCCCCACAGACTTACTACCCAGTAGTTTCTTGCTTAACATCACGCATCTCCCACGCGAGCGCCATACACTTGGCTGCCAACTTTCCACAACACAATAACGGTATAACCGCTTGTGTTCAACGTTGGTGCTGAGCCTGCATCCGTCTTCCACACCACGCCAGAACCGCCGAATGTTGCGTCGGTCCAGGTGAGCGCATAAGCCGTTCCGTCATCCACCATAAGCGTTACAGCTTCACCGGCAGCGAAGTTCGTTGCCTTGGGTGTGCGGTTATCGCCAAGCGTGATTAGCTGGACGCTGCCATTGCCGGGATCAATCTCGAAGGCTGCACCGTCGCTGATCGTGTACACGTCCTCAAGGATCGTGCCAATGATCGCTGGATCGGTCAGTGTTTGAACTGCAGTGAAGGTTTGTACTACATCTAGCTTGGCTGTGTCGGCGTCATAGGCTTGCACGTCCGTGCCAATGGCAAGTCCAAGCGTGCTTCGTTGAGCTGCAGCATCGGCGTCATCAAGCAAAGCGCGACCGGCTGCAGTGCAAGCAATTTCCTCAATGGCGCCTGCGCCTGCGCTGCTGCGTCCCAGCAGTTTGTCAGTGGCGCTTACATTGGCGAGCTTGCTGAGTGCAATGCCGGCACTGGCGTTTACGTCCGCGTCGATGATCACGCCGGAGCCGATTGCTGCAGTAATACTGGCGCCGCTTGTTAGATCACTAGCAACCGTGCCAGTGACATCGCCTGTCAGCGCAAAGGTGCGCGTGCTGCTGAGCTTGGTGGCAGTGGCAGCGTTGCCAGATAGCGTTGCGGTGATCGTGCCAGCGCTGAAATCTCCAGAGCTGTCACGGGCGACAATGGCGCTTGCGGTGTTGGTATTAGTGGCAGTAGTGGCGCTGTTGCTGACCTTGCCTGCAGTGCTAATCGTGGCGAGGTAGGTATCGACAATGGCGCTACCTTCCCACACGCCAGTGCCGATGGTGCCAACGCTTGTGAGACTGGAATCCGTGACGCCACTACCGAGAGCGGTGCTGCTCAGGACTTCTGTGCCATTGATGCGATAGCTCTTGCCGCTGGCAAGATCGACGTTCTCGCTACTCGTCCAGCTATCGGTTGCGTCGAGCCAGGAAAAAGTCTTGTCCGTGGCGCCTTTTAGGGTAATTCCACCAGTATTGGCGGTGGCATCTGTGGGGCTGCTGACATTGCCGAGGACAATGTTGCGATCTTCTACGTCAAGCGTCTGCGTATTGATGATGGTTTGCGTGCCATTAACCGTCAGATTTCCAGTGACGGTTGCGTTACCTGTGACGCTTAGCGTCGGCACTATAAAAGGGTCGGCGGCGAGTGCAGATGCAATGTCAGTAGTAACGCGGCTTGCTAACTGCGCCGCATCGACAAGTTTTCCAGCCGTGCCGTTGGTGACATCAGCAGTAGTGGCAAGCCTGACGGTGCCGTAGGCGCTCGTAGTGGCAAGCGGCACTGAGACGGAACTTACCCAAGTGGAGCCGTTGTAAATCTTGAGAATAGGCGTGCTCGTGGTATCGAGCCAGGGATCGCCCGCACTCGGGGAAGATGGCGGGCTGGTGCCCACCCACACATGGTTGAGCTTACGAACGTTGCCTGCTGTGTCTTTACAGGTCAGGAAGGGTCCGTCGGCGTGGTAGTTCAGCGCCAGTTCGCCTACAGCCAAGTCACTGGCAAAAGGCTGTTTCTGCGAAACCGCGCTCTTCTTGAGCTGGATCTGTAGTGACATGACTATAGAGTCGTAGAAGCCCGAACATGGGTCGGTGTCTGCAGTCTAGCGATTTAGCTGATGTCGTATAAGTATTGACCGAGAACGGTGCCGAGAGATTCGCCTAGTAATGCAAAATCCACATCAATATCGTAAATTGCACCGTTTGTCATTTCAGCGTGATCGACGTTGATCTGAAGCGTTCCACCAACAGCGGTAGCGTTCATGTTCGCAACAGGAACTGCTAATCGATAATTTAATGTACCACTATTGTTGTAAATAGCCACCCCAGTGCTTGCTGTTGTATACACAAAACCAATTAGCGTGCCGGCTGGTACAGGGTTGGGTCCTGCAGGTTCAGTAACGCTTAGTGTTACGTCATGCACGCCAACATAGCGGTGGGGGTATGTGGGTCCAACAGTAAATGCAGCGCCATAACTTTGTTCGTCAGAACCAGCAATAATAATACGTTCGTTGCCAGTAAGATAGCCACGATCATTGCCGGTCATAAGATTAGTAGCGATCCCCATGTCTTCCGTGCTGCCGCCTTGGTTGGCCGTCAGGGTCGGAATTGTTGCCGTGCCATCTAGCACATTTGCGCCAGGTGCCCAGCGCTGAGAAACACCACTAACAATGACGTTTCTTTCAATTTGACTAAGCGTATTATTTGTTGAGTCCCCACCACTTGCAAAGCTGTAACGGTTAGATGACAGCACGCCAATGCCTTGTGCAATCAATGCGTTTTCAAGTGCTACATACGTTGCCCTAGCTGAAATAAAACTTGCATACGGCTGCATTGATCCAGACAAGTCAGTAATGCTTGTCACGTCAATGCCAGGCGGCTTTTTGGTGCGAGCCTTGGCGCCGAAAAATACGGGGACTGAATTACCTGCCATGTCAGCTCACCATGGATGCGGTGTACACCACTGTATTTGCAGCGGCAATGTAGTAACCAATGATCAAATTACCAGTTAAGCCGGTAGTGTTATTGGTGGGATTCACCCAAGTGTTGACTGCGCCGTACCAGTTGGCATTGTCAATGCCGCTCAAGGCAACGCCTGTCGTATTGGTAATGTAGATGAATCCTGAAGTGCCGATATAACCAGTGGTGCTTGGTGCTCCAAGGGCAAGGTTTGTGGCGGTGCCGCTATGGGAGAAGGTGAAGTTGGCACTTAGGTCAAAGTTAGTGTTACCGCTCACCCATGCCACTGGCACGGTCAGCAGCTTGTTAGCGGGAATAGTCGGCAGCTTTGCCAGCTCCAGTACAGGCAGCTTGGCATTGGTCAACGTTGGGATGTTGGCCAGTGGAATCTCGGGAAGCTGCGCGGTAGGCAGCAGCGAACTGCCGTCTAATGTTGCAAGACCATTGGCCGCGCCACGAAGAGCTGCTAAGTTGCTCGGTACTAATGCTCGGGATGTGTCGCTATAAGCAGCAGCTTCAGTGTTCGTGGCAATCTCAATGATGCCTTTTAACGTCGTAGACGCAGCAGGCAGATTGGCTTCTGGAATGTTGGGGAGCTGAGCCGTAGGTAGTTTTGTGCTCCCATCCAAAGAGGCAAAACCATCTGCCGCTCCACGCACATCACCGAGCGTGGCGGGTGTTACTGCCTTGTCGATTTCGTTAAAGGCAGCCACTTCAGCGCTTGTGGCAAGTTCGATGACGCCTTCAACGGTTTCACTTGCGACAGGCAGGAAGTTAGGCGCAAACGTAGGCGCACCATCGATAACACCGTTAATTGTGATGTTGTTAAAGTTGGCCTCTTGAAGAGCGTTGAATTCGTCTGTAACAGTCAGTGTGTCAAAACTGGTAGGAACCACCGGGAAATCCGGGTCGCCGCCCAATGCGCCAAGACCAGCGGTTTCAGTGGTAACAACAGTGTTAGTACCAAGGTCGTTGATCGTGTCGCCTTGAACAATCAAACCGTCCTCGTTGAAGCCGGTGTTATATACGCGACCGCCCATGTGGTTGACCGCGAAGTAATCAATCTTGTGCTGATCACTCAGGGCAGTCACTTGATACTTAGGCATTGCCTTGGAATAGTTACCCTGACCCGCCCATTCGTATGCCTGACCGAAAGCACGAATCAAACTGGGGCGGTTAAATTCCAAAGGCCAGAAGCCGCGAGCACTCAGCTTGCCGCTAGGTGCAGGGCTACTCAGGGCTGATGGGTCCCAGTCCCTAACTGTTGCACTGTCTTGCAGTGTCAGGATTGAATTGACGTTGCTGTTGCTGTAACCGATAGCCTGCATGAAATCGCCAATGCCGCGATAATCTGTGGCGCTACGCACTTGAGCCAAAATGTCAGCGTCTGTTTCTTGATTGACGCCAAGATTCGTGCTTGCTGGATCATTTGATAGATCCTTGTCGATCAACAGTTCAGGACCGATTGCAATGCGAAGAGCTTCAATGCCGCGCTCGTTGGTGAGCATTGGCAATGTAGGCTCCCACTCATCTGTCGAGAATGTAGTAAAAGCTTCGTTCCGCTTGGAGCGATAAACTCGATTCGAGCTAAAAGCGGGCGTGCCGACGCGGTAATACTGATCAGGCGTAAACGTGCTAGCTGAATCGCCGGGACGTAGCACTAAGTTGTACCGACTGCCGGACACGCCAGTGCCGGTGTTGTCAACTGTCGATTCAGAAATAAGGAACAGTTCGCCGGATCCGTTTGTGGGGTCAAGTTGAGTGCTAGTGCCAGTGCGGCTTCCGAGACGGGCGACAAAATTACCCACTGGTCGGCGGGTAGCAGTGGGGTTGCTGTTTTCGACAATGACTGAATACTTGCGCTCCTCTGGAGTGCGTGTGTCCACAAGACGGCGGATGTAAACGCGGTTGCCTACTAGCACCGCTGGATCCATCGTTGTGATGTTATTGATCGCTAGATCACCACTGGGGTTGACGCTGATGAGCGTTGGCGATCCTTCATCCCAAGGTGTCGCGGCAAGCTTTGCCCTTACGTCAATAGCGCTAGAAGCGTCTTTATCGCCTGGAACATAGCCCGGACCTGTGTCACGGCTGCGGTTTTCGATCCACAAATAGTCGTCTTCTTTGAGGCTATAGCCGTATCGACCAAAAGTGATGCTCGGGTCGAAAGCGGCTTCAAGTGTCAGTACACCAGTGCCGCTGTTGTAACTTTGAACAGTGCC
>Ga0208161_1000299_pt1 | contig 27881 bp, 18 predicted proteins | sample CB_VirMetaG_3_FD_184538 | JGI IMG/M metagenome (GOLD analysis project Ga0208161, IMG submission 184538) | Freshwater to marine saline gradient viral communities from Chesapeake Bay - CB_1508_1S Viral MetaG (SPAdes) (version 4) | ecosystem: Environmental > Aquatic > Marine > Coastal | place: USA... | reverse complement strand
TGTTAAGTCTAAGCCTGTACCTGCTGAGTAAATCTGAGCAGATGAAATTTGTACGAATGTGATGTTTGTAGTACCAAAAGTGATAGGACCTGAAGTGTTCATCACATAAAGTTCACCAGCACCAGTTGTACCTTCTTGTACATAGAAAGCATCACCTTCACCAAATGCATCCGGATCACTTGGGCTGTATGTGTCAGTGTCACTAGAACGTGTTAGTACCCAAGCAGTTGAACCGTCACCTACGGTTGTTACTACATAAACACCGTTTTGTGTTTGATCTGTTTGCTGGTAAATCAATACACGATCATTAGTAGATAATGTGATACCGTCAATTGATAGTGCGGCATTAGCGCCTGCGTTAGTCAATGTAGCGCCAACACCTGAAGAACCGTTGTTGTAAGTTGCATTCAAGTTTGTAGGTGATTCAACACGACATGGTGCGTGATAATGTAAGCCTGCGGCTGCGATTGTGTCTACGTATTCTTTTGTTGCTAAATCTTTAGCGGCTGTTGGGTCAGCACCGTTAACAACACGTTTTGCACCAACATCAACTACACCTGTTCCTGTAGGAGCAAGTTTGATAGAGTTATTGCCTGAGAACGCAGTGATCGTTAAGTTAGCGTTTGTTCTTCCTAGTACTTTGTCAGTTACTACGTTACCTTGAACTGTAGCATTACCTGATACTGTAACTGCACTTAATGTGCCTACTGAAGTAATATTAGGCTGTGCGGCTGTTGTTACAGTACCGGCTGTTGTTGCAGAAGAAACTGTACCAGATACATTAGCGCCTGCCACTGAGTTAGCAACTTGTGCAAAATCTACTTCACCTGTTACGTTTTGACCAGTGATTGATGTTAAGTTAGCACCATCACCTGATACGTATGTGAATACACCACCTGTACCGCTGACGTTACCTGCTGAAGCATTACCAGTAACTGATAAACTTGTTAATGTACCAACGCTTGTAATATTTGGTTGTGCGGCTGTTGTTACAGTACCGGCTGTTGAAGCACTTGTTACTGATATTGAATAAGAACCGCTCAATCTACCAGATGGTACAGTACCAGATGACAAGTTAGATGCGTTAAGTGATGTTAAGCCTGAACCTGAACCATAGAATGCACCTGTATCTGCAATCACGTTAGCGGCTGTTGCGTTACCTGTTACATCAAGTGATGACAATGAACCAACACTTGTAATATTTGGTTGAGCCGCTGTGTATACTGTACCTGCGACTAGTGCGTTTGCTACTTGTCCAGAAACATTAGCACCTGCTACTGAGTTAGCGACTTGTGCAAAATCGACTTCGCCTGTTACGTTTTGACCAGTGATTGATGTTAAGTTAGCACCATCACCTGATACGTATGTAAACACACCACCTGTACCGCTCACGTTACCAGCACCTACGTTACCGGTCACAGAGAGTGATGATAGAGTACCTACTGATGTGATGTTAGGCTGTGCGTTCGTGTACACAGTTCCTGCTACTAGTGCATTACCTACTTGTCCAGAAACATTAGCCCCTGCTACTGCGTTTGCAGTTGCCGCAAATGCGACTTGACCTGTGACATTAGCACCTGTTAGTGCTGTTAGAGCAGAACCATTACCACTTACAGATGTGAAATCACCTGCTGTAGCACTTACGTTACCTGCTGAAACATTACCTGTAACTGATAGACTTGTTAATGTACCAACACTTGTGATGTTAGGTTGAGCGGCTGTTGTTACTGTACCAGCAGTTGTTGCACTTGATACAGTACCGGTTACATTAGCACCTACTACGTTAGATAATCCACCTGCATCACCTGTAAATACACCTGTATTAGCAGTGATATTTGTAGCAGTGATATTACCATTCACTCCTAAACCAGTAAGTGTACCTACTGATGTGATATTTGGTTGTGCGGCTGTTGTTACTGTACCAGCAGTTGTTGCACTTGATACAGTACCAGAAACGTTAGCGCCTGCTACTGAGTTAGCGACTGCGGCAAATCCAACTTCACCTGATACGTTTGCGCCAGCAACTGCGTTTGCTGTGGCTGCAAATGAAACTTCACCCGAGACGTTAGCGCCTGCTACTGCATTCGCTGTATTTGCAAATGCAACTTCACCTGATACGTTCGCACCTGCTACTGCGTTTGCAGTTGCGGCGAATGATACTTCACCAGTTACGTTAGCGCCAGTGAGTGCTGTTAGAGCAGAACCGTTACCACTTACAGATGTGAAATCACCTGCTGTAGCACTTACGTTACCTGCACCCACGTTACCTGTTACATCCAATGATGTAAGAGTACCGACACTTGTTACATTGGGCTGAGCCGCTGTAGTTAATGTACCACCTAATGTAGTACCTGAAACGTCAGTAGCACTTACATTGCCTGCACCTACGTTACCTGTAACATCAAGTGATGTCAATGTGCCTAAAGAAGTAACGTTTGGTTGATCTGCTGTAGTTAATGTACCTGTCAGTAATGTTGCAGAAACGTTTGTAACTGCTAATATGTTAGTGCTTGAATCGAACGTAAAGTTAGGACTTGCACCAAAATCACTGTCATCATTATACTGGACTTGAGTATTTGAACCAGCTGGTTGTTGCATGTCTAATGGCGCGCCATTAGCATAATAGTAATTGTCTGTTTTGATACCGCCTACTGTAGCGTTACCTGTTACGTTCAAGTAACCTGATGTTGCGACACCTTCTGCATTGTCTGTAGTTTCGATCAAGAAAATATTTGATTTACCTGAAGAACCAAATGTTAATGCAGTGGCTGAATTATCGTTTAGATCCCATTGTACGTCTGCTTCAATAGAACCGATATTACCCTGTTGAACATAGAGAGCATAGTTTTGAACGCCTGAGCCGCCGGCTGATCCTAAAACACCGATGTTGTAACCACCAGAGTGTGTTTCAGCAGATACACCACGTACACCTACTGCGGCACCTGAGTCTGCTGAGTTAGCGACTACTGCGATACCTTTAACACCAGTACCCCTAGTGTTTCCTGTAGTAGAACCTACACCTAATACACCGATACCTGTATTTGCATCATTTGCACTATTACCGATCGCTTCACCGACTACACCGATCCAATCAGTAGACCCTTGACCTGTATTTCCGTAAGCAGAAACGATCTTGCCATCAAAATCACCGAATGAACCATCTGCTACTAGTATTGAAGATAATGTACCGACGCTTGTAATATTTGGTTGTGCGTTAGTAGTTACTGTATCTGCTGTTCCTGCACTATCAGCATATGTTGCATTAGCAACTGTTCCGCTTACGTTAGCACCTGCTACTGCGTTTGCTGTTGCCGCAAATGAGACTTCACCTGAGACATTAGAACCAGCTACTGCGTTTGCAGTTGCGGCAAATGATACTTCTCCAGAAACATTAGAACCGGCTACTGCGTTTGCTGTGGCTGCGAATGAAACTTCGCCAGAAACGTTACTACCGGCTACTGCATTTGCCGTTGCCGCATAAGCAACTTCACCTGATACGTTCGCACCATCAACAGAATATGCTACGTTTGCAATGTTAGCAGTGCCAGAATATGTTGCAAAGTTTGCGTTAGCAACTGTACCTGTTACGTTGGCGCCAGTGATAGATGAAAGAGATGCGCCGTTACCAAGAAACATTTCAGCACGTACATTACCTAACGTGTTGAATGTGATCACATCACTGTTTACAGTAACATCGCTACCGAATGAAAACTCTGCGTTAGAGTTGTCCCAGCCCATGAATGCTTGTAATGCGCCACCTGAGTAATAATTAAGAACAGTACCGCGATCTTTACCATCATTAGAAGTTAGAGGGGCTCCGTTAGGACCTGTACCTAACTGAATCAATGGATCTTCTACAGAAAGATCATCAACATTGATGTATGTTAAATTACCGTTGACTGCTAAATTACCGTTAATTACTGCATCGTTTGTGATAGATAACGTATCGCCTGATAGCACACCACCGGTTGAGATGTTGCCTGCAACTGCATTACCAGTAATATTTAGGGTAGAAGCTGATAAATCAGTTGCAGAAGCGTTACCGTTTACTACTAATCCTGTTAAAGTACCAACGCTTGTGATATTTGTTTGTGCGGCTGTAGTCAGTGATCCTGCTAGGGTAGTTGCAGAAATAGCACCAATTACAGTCAGCGTATTAGTATCAGTATCAAAAGTAAAGTTAGAAGTAGCTCCAAAATCGCCGTTATTATTATATTGTATTTGCGTGTTTGCACCAGCGGGTTCTTGTAAATCCCAAGCGGCTCCGTTAGCATACAATAAGTTGTCAGTAAGAACTCTAGTTGCCGCTACGTTGCCAGTAATAGTTAATACCGAACTGTCTTTATCAAAGATAAAATTACTATTACCTGCAAGGGCCCCGTCATTATTAAACATGACTTGAGTGTTTGAGCCACCTACTGTTGGAAACGATTCTACATTACCTGAACTATTCTTTACTGATAGTACGTCAGAATCGCTTAAGAAAATAGTACCCTTACCCGCTGCCGGAGTAGGTACTGAATTTGCCGCATTTTGTTTTAAAATTAACATGTTAAGTCTACCCTATATTATGATACTTTCTGCTCACGCATATGTTGTATTTATTATTTTTTTAAAAAGACTGCTATAAATCTCATGAAACTTGCTCATTAGTATCGAAATAATACCAGCCTGTACCGTCGCCGTATGCAGGCTTGTTGACACCGGTAATAAAAATAATTCCACCTGCAACACTATCTGGTAAAGCATTATTAGCATACTGTCCTGTACGCATTATTCCATTAGCATATAACACTCTAGTTTCTGTGTTGAATGTAAGTTTGTCACTTGCACCCAATACGTCATCTGACCCATTATTAAACTGAATTTGATTTTGTGATCCACCAACTACCGGGCCATCACCGCTGACATCTACTAAGATACCGTCAACAGTTAATGACCCGTCAATCGTGATCGGGAAACCAAATAAACCTTGATAGTTTTCGGGGATGGTCTCATCGGTACCTGTACCGATGAGAGTGGGCATAGGGGATATAGAGGAAGATAAGTCATCAAACGAAAGATTGCCTAAGCCATCTGTAGTTATGACTTGACCGTTGGTGCCACCGGTAATGGTTACATTACCTATAGGTCCTAGATTAGAAATTCCTTCAACGGTTAGAGATGGCGTTGTTAAGCCATTTTTTACTCTAAAGTCTTTATATGCCACGGTTCCATTTTCCCCAATGTCAAACTAATTGACTTTTATTTTAAATTGTAAGTTATGTTAAAATGTATGCTGTCACCACATTCAACACAACGTTTGCACTATTTGTAGTAGCATAAACTGTTACGTTTCCTGATACTCCATTAATATTACTTGATAATTCTACAATATCTGCTGATGTATTAGAACAGACAGAACCATAAATTGTGATATATGAATCTGATCCATCATGTACTAATAAACATTCAACAGACTGATACCCATCGTCTCCTGATGTAGAGAAGACATATTTTGCTGTTCTGTAAGTGCTAGGATCAAACTCATCAACAACTGTATTAGTTGTTACTGAGACGTTAGAACGTTGTGTTCCTAATGATACTGCTTTTACTTGTCCTGTTGTTGTTACAGATGTTAGTGTACCAACACTTGTAATGTTAGGTTGTGCGTTAGTGTAAACTGTTCCGGCTACTGCCGCATTGCCTACTTGACCTGAAACATTGCTACCTGCAACGTTATTAGCAGTCGTTGCAAATGAGACTGCACCTGATACGTTAGAACCTGATACTGAGTTTGCAACTGCCGCATAGCTTACTTCACCGGTTACGTTAGCACCTGTTAGTGATGATAAGGCTGAGCCATCACCATAAAAACCACCAGTTGAAACAACGATGTTGCCGTTAATTGCTAAGTTGTTTGTAGAACTGTTGAATGTAAAGTTTGAGCTAGCACCAAAGTCGTCATTGCTGTTAAATTGAACTTCTGTGTTGCTACCTGCGGCTTCTTGTAAGTCCCAGGGATTGCCGTTTGCATAATATAAGTTATCAGTTTTAACACCGCCTGCTGTCACGTTACCTGTTACAGATAGTGATGATAGTGTACCAACACTTGTGATATTAGGTTGTGCGGCTGTTGATAAAGTACCGCTTAAAGTTGTAGCAGATACTTCATTTGTAGCACTGATGTTATTAGCACTTGCGTTACCTGTTACTGCCAGCGATGTTAATGTACCTACGCTTGTGATGTTTGGCTGTGATGCAGTTGTTAATGAACCTGCAACTGTAGTAAAGCTACCGGCTGTCGCTGAGACATTTCCTGCACCAACATTACCTGTAACGTCTAATGAACCTAATGTGCCAACACTTGTTAAACTTGATGTTGTGATGTTTGAAGAAAGTGTTGAGCCAGTTAAGTTAGCGGCGTTGGCTGCGATTGCTACGTTAGCAGCCGCTGTCAATTGACCTTGTGCGTTAACAGTAAATGTAGCAACTGCATCACCTGAGCCATATGCTTGTGCTGTTACAGTTGTGTTGCTGATTGAAAATTCAGTACCGTTTAATGTTAAGCCAGTTCCTGCTGTGTATGTACCAGCACCAGAGAACTGTGTAAATGTAATGTCTGTTGAACCAACAGTTACAGGAGCGTCAGTTGTACATACCCAACCTGTATCTGCATATGTGCTACCTGTTTCAACGAACACGAATGCGCCAGGAATTTCTGATCCGGGGGCGCCGTCAAAGTCAGTTGCACGTGTCAATACGAATGCAGTACCTGCGTCACCTACTGTAGTAACTACATAGATACCATTATAAGGAGCATTACCGCCTGTTTCGTCTTTAACAAGAATACGATCATCAGCACTTGGTGTTGATCCATCAACACTTAATGCACCGTTAGAAGAAGCAGTAATAGTTGCTCCTACGCCTGATGAGCCGTTATTATATGTGTAAGATGGTAAAGCAGAAGCAGTTGCTAAAACAACAGATCCTTTAGGATCAAGTCCTTGTGCAACTTCGTCTACGTATTGTTTTGTTGCGGCGTCGCCAGATGCTGTTGGAGCCGCTACGTTAGCGATTCTTCCGCCCCATACATCTGTGAAGCCTGTGCCTGTAGGTCTTAATTCGATATTTTGATTTGTGCCTGTTGCACGAATAGAAATACCAGATGTTCTACCTTGAATTAAATCTGTCACTAAGTTAGCAGATGTAGTGACGTTACCTGTAACGTCTAGTGAACTTAGTGTACCTAATGATGTTACGTTAGGTTGAGCCGCAGTAGTTAATGTGCCGCCTACTGTAGTAAAAGCACCGTTAGTGGCAGAGATATTACCTGCGCTAGCATTACCTGTTACTGCTAAACTTGTAAGAGTACCTACGCTAGTAATGTTAGGTTGTGCTGAAGTAGTTAGTGTACCTGTTACTGTAGTAAAGTTACCTAAAGCACCTGAAATATTACCGGTAGAAACGTTACCTGAAACTGTTAATGCACCGGTTGATTTGTTAAATGTGAAAGATGAACTTCCACCAAAAGAACCACTGTCATTGAATTGAACTTGTGTATTCGCACCGCCAGCGTTTGCAAAGACGTAGGGGTCGCCGTTTGCATAGTAAATGCTGTCTGTTAAGAGGCCACCAGTAGCAGTGTTACCTGATACTGTTAAACTTGACAGTGTACCTACTGATGTGATATTGGGCTGTGCCGCGGTTGTTACTGTATTAGCAGTAGACGCATGAGTAGCATTTGCTACAGTGCCGGTTACGTTTGCACCAGCAATGTTTGATAGATTTGCACCTGATCCAGCAAAAATATTTGCTGACGCTAGATTACCTAGATTGGCATTTTTACTGATAAGATTACCAGTTGCGGCATCGATAGATGCCAAACCGACTGTTAAGCCGTTCTTAACTACGAAATTTTTTGTCGCCATTGTAATAATTCCCCAATATTATTGACTAAGTTTTAGTTTAATCAGGTACGTATGTAGCCATGAGATTAACGCTTGTATTACTATTATTTGGCGTTGCTCTCAAAACTACGTTGCCTCCTGTCAGTACTGTAGTGAGTGTCACTAAATCACTTCCAGTAGTAGAAAGGCTGCCGTATACTGTTATGATACTATTTATGCCGTCATGTACTAAAAGAGCTTCTACAGCTTGATATCCTGTAGAATCTGAAACTTTGATTGTGTATTTTACTGAACGATATGTAGTCGCATTAAACGTATCAATAGTAGTATTTGCGCTACCTACCGTAACTCCTGTTCTACTGCTATAAAAATCATTTACTGATAACGTAGTTGCTTGAAGATTGTCTGCATTAACGTTACCCCTTGCAGTTAGTGTTTTACCTGTACCGCAAATAACAACGTTGGCTGCAAGACCGATGTTAACATCTGTGATGCCCGAAGTAAAAATACCTGCTGTTTGCGTAACATTACTTACAGTGATCGTTCCTGCTCCAGGTGGAAGACCAAACTGTACTGTACCTGATGATGCAATAAATGCATTAGCTTTAACGTTGCCTGTTGCTACTACTGTACCTGATACATTAACATTTGTGATATTAGCTGTACCAACCAGTGTTAACTGTTGAGAAGCATCGTCATAAGTTAGATTAGCACTACCTCCAAACGTTTCATTATCGTTATATTGAATATAGTTATTAGAGCCGCCTGGGTCTCCTCCAAAGTTTACTGGGGTTCCATTAGCGTAATAAAAATTGTCTGTTTTAACACCTGATGCGGCTACGTTGCCAGAAGAAGTAATATTTGCACCAGAAATATCTCCATCAGCAGAAATCGTAACTACGTTACCGGTGCCTGCCAAGTTAAATGCAACTCCTGCATTGGCTACAACTTGAATATTTGAAGTGCCGTTAGCAATCATTGAAGTATCAACGGCATCAGCACCTTCAACTGTTAATGTACCACCTTCTGCGTTGGTAAGCACTATTGCGCCGTCTTCATTTTCAGTAATTGTTGCATTACCTAAGATAATAGTATTACCAGAAAGATATAAGTTACTCCATCTGTTTGAATTAGAACCTAGACTATAAGTATTACTTGCGCTTGGGATAATATCGCCGGTTAGATTTAAGTTACCGGGTACTGCTAAATTGCCTGATGCGATGTTGAATGTGAAACCTGAGTTGCCCCAAAGTACGCCGTTATTATCAAAATATACTTGCGTAGATTCAGCGTTCTGTGATGTACCTAATTCGATTAATACACCGTCGACTACTAGCTCACCATCAATTTCAATTGGTTGAGAGAAAAGACCTTGAAAGTTTTCATCTACGATAAACGACTCAGTATTGCCAATGTAGTATGGCATGGGAGCCGCTTTATTAGATGCGATTGAACTGAAACTTAGATTGCCGTTTCCGTCTGTTGTTAATGCTTGACCATTAGTTCCGCCAGTAATAGTGATATTACTAACAGCACCTAGATTTGCTAGGTTAGTAACGGTAAGATTGTTAGCAGTTACGTTACCTACATCATCAATAACATTGATAAAGTTTGTACCGACCGTGTACCCACCGATCGAATTAAATGGTCGAATAGCCATTGTTAAATAAACCTATATTGTGTGATCCACTGAGTTGAGTTTCCGCTTGAAGGGGTAACTAATAGTTCAACATTAGACCCATTAATGCCGACTGCTAGTGCTCCGGTCGCACCTACTAAGTAAGCAGAACCATATACTGAATAGTCAACATTACTTCCATCAGTCACTGCCAACACTGTGGCTACGCTAGTGTTTCCACCTGAGGCGTCTCTGCCTTTTACTAAAAATTCTATACCAGATACTCCGGATACTGCAAATGTTGCAATAGCAGTCTGTGAAGTACTTACTGTATTTACTGTTGCCGCTTGAATAGTAGATATCTGGTTAGCACCGATACTTACACCAGTATCGATATTAGCTGTACCACTTACGTCAACAGAAGTTAGTGTTCCTAAACTTGTAATGTTAGGTTGTGCATTAGTGTAAACTGTGCCGGCTACGGCAGAGTTTGCTACTTGACCGGTTACGTTTGCACCTACTACGTTAGAGATGCCGCCACCGTCACCATAGAAAGCACCGGTTGCAACAACAACGTTACCTGTTACTGTTAAGTTGTCTGTAGCAGTATCAAATGTAAAGTTTGCACTCGCACCAAAATCATTATTACTATTGAATTGAACTTGTGTATTTGACCCTGCGGCTTCTTGTAAGTCCCAGGGTTGACCATTTGCGTAATATAAGTTATCTGTTAATAATCCAAGTACTCCAACGTTACCACTAAAGTTACCTGTATTACCTGATAAATCATTATCAATTGTAACAAGATCACCTGAGAATACTACATTACCGCTAAAGTTAGCAGTATTCATGCTAGCATCTAAGTTAATAGTTAATGTATTTGCAATGATATTGCTTGTAGCGTTAACATTTGTTACATTTGCAGTTGGTACTTCTAATAACGTTGTAATGTTTGCATTATTAGCAAAAATGTTTGCATTTGCAGTGATATCATCACTTGCAATAATATTTGCACCAACAGTTAAATTGCCGTCGATGTTTGCAATATTAGAAATACTTAAGTTATTAGCACTTACGTTACCTGTTACAGTTAAACTTGTACCTGATGCCACACCGATATTTGGTGTTGTAAACTGAGCAGAAGTTTTAACTGCAATGTTTCCACCAACAATCGCTGTAGTTACGCCATCTACGTTAGCACTGATTGTTGTACCGCTGATATCGATACCAGCACCTGCTGTATATGACCCTGCAGAACTAAACTGAGTAAATTCAACGTTAGAAGTACCAATGATGATCTCACCGTCTGGTGCGGTTAACACATAAGATTCGCCGGCGCCAGAAGCACCTTCTTCGATAAAGAGATAATCACCTTTACCCATACCGCTTGAAGAAGCAGGTATGTATTTGTTCATGTCTGATGAACGTGTAAGTACCCAAGCCGCTGAAGCGTTACCTGAGTCTGTTACGTCATATACACCATTGTATGCGGCTGTAGATTCTGCGTAAATTAAAACTCTGTCATTATTCGCAACTGTGATGCCGTCAATAACAAGTGCCGCATTAGCACCGCTATTTGTTAATGTAGCACCTACACCCGGATTAGCACGTGAGGGTTCTGCTAAACTTGTTCCGTTTGTTAAACCTGTAACTTCAGCACCAAAGTATCCATCTTTAACTGTGATAGATGTTGCTGAAGGAACACTGAATACCCAATAGCCTTCACCTGCTGTCAATCCATTGAATGAGTTGTCAAATACGATACCATCGTTTTCTGACAAACCATGAGACGCAGTGAATACGATTGTGTTACCACCAGTAATCTGATCTACAGTTGGTGTTGTACCACCTTGAGCATATGTACCACCAATAGCAGAGTTTGCTTCAACTCTTACTGGGCTATGAATTGTTAAACCAGTGCCACCGATTGCGTCAACATATTCTTTAGTTGCCGCATCGTTTGGATTAGTAGGAGTAGCAAGTTCAGTAATTTTCTTACCGGCTACGTCTACTACACCTGTTCCTGTTGGAACTAGATAGATAGATTCATTAGTACCTGCGGCACTAATTGTTATGTTGCCTGTAGGAGCAAGAATAGAATCTGTATATAAATTACCTACAGTTGCTTGTCCTGAAATATTTGCACTAGTTGCATCGATGTTGCCGTTTGCAGTAACAGTGCCGTTTGCTAAGATAGCACCTGACTGAATAGTATTTCCTGTACCATTGACCAGAATGCCAGTACCGGTAACGATTAATACGTTTGCGTTGCCGCCAACTGATGTTGTGACGTTAGCGTCTTGAAATACTCTTACGTTACTTGTGCCGTTTGAGATAGAAGATAAACTTAAGCCAGTGATGTTTGCGGCTGGGATATTTGATAATCCATAACCGTCGCCGTTAAAGATGCCTGCTGTAGAAGTGATATTACCTGCTACATCAATCAATCCTGTTAGATTTAAGTTAGCACCGTCAACATTACCAGAAGTAGTTAAGTTGCCACCTGACACGTTGCCTGTAGCAGAGACTACACCGCTAGTAGTAAAGTTTGCACCTTCGATGTTACCATTAGCAATTAATACTGATGAGATTTGTAATACACCAGTGCCATCAGGAGTAATGATAATATTACCATTAGCTGAAGTGCTGGAGATAGTAGTGTTTGTAAAGTTTAGATCACCAATAAACGTATTGCTAGGTAAGTTAGTTACCCCAACTAGACCGATATAACGATAACCTACGATGTAAAGTACCTTACCAGCAGTTAATGCTGTTGGGATAGTCTCACCGATAAAGTTTAATACACCTGATTGATAATTAAAGTACCACTCACCTACTCCGCCTGAACCGTCAGCAAAGATTTGTGTACCTGTTGCTGTTGGGTCTGCGACACCTGAACTATCTACCCATACTTGAACTTGATATGTGGAACCGAACTCAGTTGGAATCCAATAAGTTAATCCTGTTTTCCATGTTGGGTAGATACCGCTGATAGGTACTGTAGTATTATCTTCTGTACATTCTACTGCACTAGAACCTGTATAAGCCTGCACGATGCCTGCAACTGCACCTGCTGTAACTGGAATCTGATTAGCTTCGGTCCATGCGGTGTCACCGCGATTTAAAAGCGGACTTGGAATAGATTCGTTAGATGGACTTTTATTTTGTTCTGTATCAGTTTTGGTTACACCAAATGCCTGTTTATACAGTAAGTCTACGATTTGATCTTGTTGTATGCTCATGTCTTAATTACTCGCCGCTTGTAGTGATAGTGCTGTCACAGTTTGTCCGGCATCTAGTGCTATTCTTATGTATATCTCGTTAGTTGCAGTACTTGAAGATGATACAGTTCCGAATGTTACTGTAACTGCTTTATTAGTTTGATTAGTATTCAGCGGTGCAGTTCCGCCTAAAGCACAACCATCAGACCCGTTACCACCAGCACCTGTATTTGAACCTGGGACACCTGCGCCTGCGTATGCAATTGACATGTCTAACCAGCCGTTCAATCCTGATGTGCTGTCGATTGTTGATCCGGGTAGTGCTACCCATAAACCTGCAATTGTTCCTGTCCATTTGATATCAAATTTTGATACTGATGTACGAACAATTCTAAATGTAAAGTATTGTGTTCCTGATCTACCTGTTGATAAGTCAGGTCCTACTGGTAGATACCCAGAAGAATAGTCTGTCTCATCGTGTTTTAGAATATCAGCAACAACTGTAGCATCATATGTTTGTAGAGTGCTTGATTGACTGTCGAACAATGACGCTCCTGCTGTAAATGTTGGAGTATCTGTAGAACCAGGGTTGATAATTCTTGATGCTAATCCTGTACCTACACCAAATGAAGATGCGATATAAACGTTTGCTTCTTCGATTCTAGTTGCGCTTGATGTAGTTCCTGTCTTATACAGAACATTAGCTCCAGGAGATAATGCTGTCACACCTGTTGAATAAGAGTTATATGCGTTTACGGAAGGACCTGTTGAACTTGCACCGAACCCTGAAATAATCTGTGATGTAGTTGTAACAGTTGCACTACCTGCACTTACATATAAGTTTTGTGGTAAGGGTAACGTCAATCCTGCATCAGTATAAGTCACTGATGAAGGTGCAGAGAATGCGCCTCCTGCAGTACCAGTAATAAATGTATTACTAGTTGGATACATATTACCTGATAATCTGTTTACATTAAACTGTACATCGAATGCATTAGTATTGTTATAGTGAGGTACCGTTGATGTATATGTATAACTTGGTGATCCGGGTTCTGTAACACTAATTGACGTAAATTGTGGTGTTCCTGGATTGCTTGAGTCATAGTACCATACGGGTGTGTTTGTGTTGCTAGTAGCGGAGTCTGCGATATAGACTTCGTTCCAGCCATCTGCAACAGAACCAGCTAAGTCTGCTGTAAATACTGACCAGAAACCTGCGGCTACGTTTGCATCAATGACTGAGTAATCTACGTTGTTACTGATGATCAAATTGCTATATGTACCATTACCGTCTAAGTTTGCCGTTAGAGTTACATTACCTGCATCAGCTCCGTTCAAGTAAGCAGTGATTGTTCCTGTATCACCGGGGCCAACGTTTGCGATATTGTTAGTTGAATAAGAAGCAGAACGTCTAACTGAAGTTACTGTTGTACCACCTGCTACTGCTTTGTTGGCGCCGGGGGTATTATCTGTTTGAGTAAACCCGTTTGCCATACGATACGATGACAACGAATCGACTGCTAATGTTACACTATTAGGAAAGTTAGGTGGTGCAGGTGGAACTAGTTTACCTAACACTTCGTTTAATTGAGCAATAGAATTAGATACAGATGATGCAGTTGTTAAAGTTAATGCATTACTTACTAAGTTACCTTGTGTGGGTGTTCCCAATGCTATATCGATTGCTCCAGTAGTACTAGGTATAGTAACAATACCTGTTACGTTCAATGTACCGTCTAAGTTAGCTCCTGTAGCAGTTATGTTGGCAATTAAATTACCGTCAACATTTAATTCAATATTTCCGTCTACTGCTGGTATGCTTACGTTTGAAGTACCATTAGAAATTAATGAAGTGTCAATGCCGTCTAAGAATGCACCATTACCTAAATAATAGTTTGTTCCGATATCGACATTGCCACCTACTGTTAATATGTTAGTAGAAGGATCGAATTCTAAATTAGCACTAGCACCAAAAGAACCATCATCATTGTATTGAATTTGATTGTTTGAACCTGCAGGTAATTGCAAGTCCCAAGGCTGTCCGTTTGCGTAATATAGATTATCTGTTAAAACACCGAGCGCCGCAATATTTGCTGTAAATGTAGCACCGTTAGTTGTGATATAACCATTACCTAAAATAATGTTGGCTGGATCTTCGCCTACTGAGAATCCAGCTACTGAATTGAATGGTTTAATTGCCATCTGATGGTCTCCGTACTATAGTTGTATTTATGTTATTTTCATTTATATGCACTGTGATTTCCTTAATCTAAAAATTTATCTATCAATACCTTATACGTGATCTCGTTTGTAGTACTAGGGGACACCCACAACACAATACGTGCTGGATTAAATGCATCTCCTGGTACGTATGTGATATCGAAATCAGCTAAGACACCACCGACATATAAAGTGCTTACTTCGTTATAGCTTAAATTTGTGTCGTAATAGACAGCATCAAATTTAGCATATTGTCTTTTTCCTGTCCCTGCTTCTGTGCCTACAATAACGTAATTTAAAGCAGAAATATCAGCAACCGGTGTACTACACAACTCTACATTAGAAGTAGATGTTGTATTAGCAAAACATACTTCGGTTGTTCTAAATTCAAATGATCCTGAGCCTACAGTAAACGTATTTGCAGATAATTCATTTGCAAACGTTGCTTTATTCGTAGTCTTATTGAAGGTCATGTAAGGTGAGCCACCAAACGATCCAGCATCATTAAACTGAATTTGAGTGTTTGCTCCGCCTGGCGAGCCACCGCCACCTCCGCCACCTTGAACTACCCAAGCTAAGTTTCCGTTACCGTCAGTAGATAATACATAACCATTTAGACCGCCACTGATGTGTAAGTTTGAGACTGTCATACTTACGTTGGGTGAAGATGTGAAATTTACATTAGAGAAAGATGATAAATTTCCAATACTGCTTATTGTAACAGGACCATTAAAGATTGAATTACCTGTTACTGCTAATCCGTCAGCACCGATATTACCGTTTGCTGAAAGATTTTGTGTTTGAATCGTTGTTGCTACATCTAACGCATTTAAGGTACCAACACTTGTAATGTTAGGCTGTGCATTTCCGACAACGTTTCCTGCAAAATTTGCATAGTTTGCAGTTGCACCTGCGGCGATGCCTGCAAACACACCGTTACCGTATAATACATGTTGAGAGTTACCGTCTAAATTTACAGCAGATACGTTACCGATACCTGTGATATTAGCATAGGGTACGTTTGTTAGATTGCCGGCATCTGCTTCGATATAAGTTACAGATAATAAGTTTGTATCTTTATCGTAGAAAAATCCTGCGTCACCGCCAAACAAGCCTGCGTCATTAAACTGCACTTGCATGTTTGAGCCGCCAGGAGAACCATTTCCGCCACCGTTACCTGTTTGAGCAGTCCAAGATAGATTGCCAGCACCGTCAGTTTGTAAGACGTAACCGTTTAAACCCCCATCGATATGAAGATTTTCTACGTCCCCTAAATCAACTGAATCGCCTGATGCCGCAAAATTTCCTACACTGACTGTTTGCGTAGTTGAGTCGAAAGTAAAATTTGCTGATGCGCCAAACGTGCCGTTATTATTAAATTGAACTTCTGTGTTAGTTCCGGCGGGGTCGCTAGTAAAAGGTGCTCCGTTAGCAAAATAATAATAATTTGCATATACACCATTAGCCGTGACGTTACCTGATGGAGATACTACGTTAGTAACTACATTACCATTAGCATCAACTACGTCTACTGCCGGAATACCTACCGAGTATCCAGTAAGTGCATTGAATTTTTCTGCGGCCATTAGGGTTATTCTCTCCGTTATATGATATATTTAGCATATTTGGAAAATAAAAACCACAGAAAAAAGCACTAAGGAGTGCTTTTTTATAAATAAATTTATGTTAACTTCACAGCCTACAAGACCATTATGCAAAAAATGCAAGTTTGCATTAGCTAAACCCAACGGTAAAAGTAAACACGGATTTCAAAAGTGGCACAAGTATTGTGTAGACTGTGCTAAGGCTGTGTATAATAAGAAATTTAAACACTTACAAGAGAAAAAATCTCGTTGTATAGAGTGCGGATTTGTACCACAAGACATGATTCAATTAGACGTTGTATATCGCAATGGGAATGTAAATGACAAGTCTAAAAATAATTTAATGACGTTGTGCGCCAATTGTAGTAGACTGTTCAATAAGAAAATACGCAGAAATAAAAAGCTATTAGATATTCCAGCAGATTCAGATATTACAATTTGATTTCTTCTATTTTATTATACCACAAGTTATAGTATTCTGATAGAAATTCTCTATTATAATTAGGTAAATCCAAAATCTCGTAAAGATCACGAACTGCATCTAGCGTTTCTGTTTCTGACTCATATTTCCTAACATCAAATTCATATATAACATTAGGAAAATTTCTAAGTTCTTCTAAATGTTCTTCGTGATATTTTAATTGTTCATAATAAATCCTAATTTTAGGATCATTTTTTGCACGTTTCTCTACATATGCATGCGGGTGAGTGAATAAAATAATCTTGGCATTTTTCCATATCTTAGTGATATTCCTAACTTCTCTAATATCATGCGATGCTCTGAAAAATTTATATTCGCTGAAGGAGACATCTTTTACTATAGGTTTGTAATGGATGCCTCTCCAAGGATCAGCATACTCTCTTTTATCGAATCCAAAAAAGATATTATCGCTGAGATTTAGATCAGTCCAAAACATCCCTTTCGATATTTTACCCAACTCGGATCGCAGATAATCCATCTTATCTTCTACAGTGAATTCCCCTTCTATTTGTTTTTGAGCTAGGATATCATGTGGGAATAGGGAAAGTTCATTTAATGCTAAACAATTTAGCATGAACTTGCCCCCAGAATAATTATGATACCAGATAATAATGAAGTTTGTAGTGTCTAAATTACAATCTTCGGGTTTTACCCTCATTAAACGCTCACTTTTTATCTAGATCAACTAGTTCTGCCGCTTTTTCTACTGCTTCAGTTTCCCAGTCAACATCATCGGGTGCTGAGTTAAGTTTGTCTTCTACCACTTTATATGTTTCTGCTTCTTCGTCTGATACAACGGGTGGTGCAGTAATAGGCGTGATAGATTCGTCTACTAACTCGGCATCTTTAATCGTACCCACTTCTGATCCAGAATTATTAGGTGTGATTTTAAGAGGTTCTGTAATAGTTTTATTTTCGTCACTCATTTTCTTTTCCTGCCTGTTCTTTTTCCCATTCAACACTATCGTTGAATGATTCCCAGAAGCCTTCGTCTTCTAAGTATTCATCAGTATACTTATCTGCCGAATCATGCCATTTAGGATTCATATAGCCAACTTGAGCATAGTACCCTTTACCGATAGAGTCGCACCAATCGTAATCACAATCGATTTCTACTCCGTCGTACCACACCCGCTCAACAAATTCTCCTAGATTAGTTTCTAAGATAGAGAACGTAAACTTATAAGGATCAAAGTCTTCTTCGGTTTCAATGATCCATTGACCAAAAGCTCCCTTTTCTCCACTATGAAATACTAGAACAGGGACATAGTTATCAACGTCTTCTTGTGTAAGATATTCTGTAGGTTCAGGCATTGAAGTTTCGTTGTATGCTTCACGGCCATACAAACTTGCGTTTGTGAATTCTACTTCGTCTCCTGTCTCGTTACCTTCTTCATCTAATTCGGTAACAAAGAAGTTACTATCAGCATAGTAACCATTAGAATGTTCGATGTCATCGATCTCATACCAAGCAGTATTGCCATCAACAGTCATAGTGGGCAACGATGGATCAACGTCTGCACCGTCATAATCTAAATTGACAACGTGATTGATAAGGTCTCCATCTCCGTCTTCTTCTACTTTAGGCGACCAATATTCGACAAATTCTTTAGAGACTCTTCCGATAGTAACTTCACCGCCGTATCGACCGCCTCGTACTACATACTTTTTCATTAGACACTCCTATAATTTATTAAGATTTATAGTATACACTATGATTGCAGGAGAGTCAAGCGTTTTTGTGTTTTTTTTGCCCGAATTATAAATCAAAGTGATTTATGATTTCTTTAGCAAGTCCATCATGATAGGTAATGTTAGGGTGTATTGAATCCGGAAAAATATGCCTTAATCGTTCCATAATGTTTAAAATTTCTAATTTTAGTTTTAACTCACGTTCTCTAATATCTAAGTCAAAGGCACTTTCTATCCAATCTTCTATTCCCAATGAATGACATGCAGGTACTTTTTGGCCTGCTAATTCTGATTTCCAGTCTTCTTTCACAAAATCTGCCCATTGCCAATCTTCTGGTTTATATAGAGGAGCATGTCCTCCTATTACTGCCCAAGGCACATCTGGACATAATTCTCTAATCGCATCAACATATTTTTTTTGATACTGATATGAAACTTCTAGTATTTCTTCGAATGTAAGAGGTACTCCCTCCCCGTATTTTTCTTTTTTACTAATAGGAATACTTCTATTTTTAGGTATCGGAAGAAACCTAATATTCGGAGGCCATTTAAAATCTATTTCTCTGAGCAGTTCTGTAAATAAAAAAACTATTAATTTTATTTTTGGGAGTGTGTTTGGTCTATATTTTAAATATAATAAAGAAGATGCTAGCGTATCAGAATTTGCCGCGCCCCACCATGATTTATTGACAACTTCATATCCTTTTAATTGAAAGTTTATATCTAAATTATACAAATCTTCAGATGGATCAAGAGTGTTTACCGGGTTACCTGAGGATGGCATAGAATGACCAGTTGCGGCCCAGCTATCTCCTATGATTAAAATAGTTTCGCTCATTTCAATATTTAGCTATGGCAAAAAAAGGGAGAGTCTTTCGACTCTCCCATACTTTGTAATAAGTTGTGATTATTAAATAATCGGCTTATTGGAAAGTTAAGTTTTGAACTGCGATCTCACCAACATAGTCAGCCGCGTTACCGAACGATGACGCAGTGTTTGTTAATTCGATGTACCCGTAACGAGTCATAAAGCTCACTACTGGTTCGAATGTTGATGGATCTAGTACAACGCCACTGCTCATTAACGGAATGTATGGGCAGTAGAAAGCGGCTGCGTCAGTTTCAGAAGAACCCTTATAACCAACTAACACTGCTTGAGTGTCAGGGGCATATGAGTCAACGAATACACGCATAGAACCATTCAATGTACCAACGAACTTGGTGTTAGTTGGAGCTTCGAATGTACCTTCTGTTGTACGAGCAAACGCAGAAGTTGTAGCTGACTGAAGAACTGTAAGAGCGGCTGAAGAAACAACTGCCCAGTTACCAGCACCACGTCTTGTGCGCTGTGCGATCAAGTTAGCAACACGGTTGATAAGAACTGCTAATGCGGCATGTTCGTCACCAACGTAAGTAGCTGTACCTGATACAGTAGCTTGGTTGTATGTAAACTCTGTAGCGGCTAAAGTACGTAGAGATAGTAAAATCTCCTGATCAATTTCAGCAGTGATTTCTTGAGCAAGAGCAGCCATAATTTCTGCTTCTACGTCAATACCGTGCTGAGACTGTGCGTCTTGAGCGGCTTCAAATGTCCAACGTGCTTGTAACTTACGTGATTTAGCTTCAACAGCCTGACGTAAGATTTGTACGCTGATTTGCTTACCACCGTTACCTTCTAAAGTTGCTGTATCAGCACCAGTATAAGAGTTAGCAGTTCCAGTTGCTTGGGCTGTACGTGAGTACGCCTGTGCAATCTTGAATGGTGATAACGCTTCTTCACCAGCTGTTACAGATGTAGCGGCTGCTGAGTTGTCAGTCAATGACTGAGCGTAACGAACACGTAATGTGTGGATCTGTCCAACAGGTCCTGTCATGGGCTGAACACCAACTAATTCGTTAGCGATAACAGTTGGCATAACACGACGGATTACTGGAAGAATCACACGGTTAAGAGTTGCGATGTTACCAGCAGATGTTGAACCTGCGGTAGCGTTTTCACTTAATAGTGATTTACGGGTGTTCTCTAACACAACACCCATTGTTGAGCGGCGAGTGCCTTTTAAGCCTTCTAACAGGGCCTCTTTGGTCTCGTCCCAACGGCTTTCTAAGAGTACTTTTGACATTTTAATTATCTCCTAATCTATGTCTATTTAATTAAGCCCTGCCAGACGCTTGAGGTCGATTACGTTTGAGTTACCTTCGCTCTCAACTTCTTTGGCTTGCGTGGCAGATTTATTACCATCTACAACTGAAACACTTTCTGTTAAAGGAGCTTTCGCTTTCTTTTCACTTCCAGTATTCAATACTGCTGGTAAATACTTGTCGAAAGCGGACTTCAATTTTGGTGTCTGTACGCTTTCAAGTAAACTTCTCATTACCTGAGCCTTCTCTTTGTTTAAAGGTGCAAGAATTTCTTCCATTGCCTTTTCACGACTGATTGACTCTTTAATAATTTGAACTTCACGATCCTTGTTCTCTAAGACTTTTCTTGCTTCTGCAAGTTGAGCCTTAGACTTAGCTAGTTCTTGTTCTTTTGATTCTAAAGTCTTAACAATGTTACGTGTTTCGGCTTTATCATTTAAATAAGTTGTTGAGAATTCTGATGCGAATGTCTCAAAAATCTTACGACCAAAAGTATTTTCTCTAGCAATTTGAATGTCTTCTTTTAATTGTGATAATTCACCTTTAAGATGAGACGATACTGCGTGTGATACTTTCTTGGCGCTCTCTGCAACAAACTTTGCTTTGAGTGCTTGTAATTTCTCACGACCTTCAGCTACTAACTTGACACGTTGTTCAACCACTGCTTGCTTGTCCTGAGCAAATTCTTTAATCTCTTTGGCCAATGCTTGCACGATAAACTTCTGTAGCTTATCTTGGTTTTCAAGTTGAATCTTACGATCAGCACGTAGTTCTTTGATTTCTTCGGCTAGTTTAGTAACCATGAACTCATTGAACTTTGATGCTTGCTCGGAAAGTTTCATCTTTGCTTTTACGCGGTCTTCGTTAATTGCTTTTTTCTCCTCGTGAAATTCTTTAATTTCTTCACTTAGAGATTCAGTAATCATCTTATCAAGGGCTTCAACCATCACACTTCTATCATGTTCGTATCGTTGTGCATACTCTTGACGGAGTTCTCCACGAACTTGATCTCTGGCTTCATTAAGTTTAGATTTCCAGACGGTTTCAATATCGCCTGCAACGTCTTCGTTAATGAGACCTGAATCGATTAATGGTTTGATAGCATCTAACATGCTGATATCCCCTCTGATTTTAGTCTATCTTTAAGTCTCTGATTAGACGCATTACTTCGTCTTTCAGATACCGTTCTACTTGCTTGTTGCCCCTAGCTTCTCTTGCTACTTCTAACACTTTATGACCATGCTTCATGTTCATGAGCCCTTCATAAATTGCTTTCGGATATGCATTTGGTGCGCTAGGTTGAGCAACAATGTCAACTGTGATTATTTCAAAATCACTTACCTTACCGTCTAAGTCGTTTACATTACCTGATCCACGACTTGAAACGCCAAGTTTCACCCCTGATTCCAACATAGTCTGAACTAACTGACCCATTGGAGTTGGTAAAATCTTTAACTTTCCTAGACCGTTAGGGCCATCCATCCACATCTTAGTAATCATGTGTGATACACGATCTAAGTTGATTTTTAAATCGTCTGGGTGGTCTACTTCGCCTAGGACTGAATGTCCTTCTTTGATTTGAGAATTGAGAGTCTCAACGGCATTCTCAATTTCATTGACGGGGTAGACACGCTCATTGGCGTTTCTTACCCCACCCTGAATAAAGATACCCTGCATATAGAGGGTTTTTAAATCACTATTACCCTCTTTTACAGATTCGACCACCATTTCTGCTCGGTCGAATGTCAAGTGCTCCTTAAGATACAAAGCCATCTGTATCAGTTCCTTAATCTATAACAGATTTGTTATTAACGCCTGAAGCCTGTGCTGTTACGGGCTTTGGAGCGTTGTCTAGTTTTACGTTCTTTTTACCAGGTACGTTCTGGAAGCTAGATGCACCATCTACGTCTTTTGCTTTAGGTGCGGGACGGCCTTTCTCATCGCCTTTAGCGAAATCGACGGGCTTGCTGTCCATGCCAGCTTTACCTGAGTTTGCGTCTACTGGGCTTTTTGTATCAGCGCCGTTGTCTCCACCGTGTGGATACTGAAGGCCTACTTTCTGTAGAGCAACTGCTTCTGCAACAACTTCTTCGTCTGCATCAACATCAATGTCTACTTCCTCACCTTCGTCGCCTTCGATGTCTTTTAGATCAGCGTCCATTTCATCGTCACGACCTTCTAGGTCATCGGCTTTGCCCATTAATTCTTCAAACTCGGCCATTAATTCGTCAAGTTTGTCTTCGATGCGAATAACTGCATCTTCAACTTCTTCTGAGGATGAACTTTCTTCTTCGTCACCTTCAATGTCGAAAACTTCTTCAGAATCAACCTCGATTTCTTCTTCGTCTTCACCTTCAGCAACACCCTCTTCTTCAGCATTGATCTCATCAAGTAGATCACCTACTTGACCGCCCATGCCTTCTTCAAGGTCATCGTCCATTTCCATCATTTCTTCTTGCATGATGTTTTCGTAGATTTCTTTAGATTTCTCTACTACAATATCATGAAAGAGTTCTTTTGCTTGTTCCTCATTTTCATTGATAATGAGGTCAATAAGTTGTTCAAATTTCTTGTTGTCCATTATAATGTCTCCTGATTAAGAATGGCTTTGTATAGTTATTTAGTGCGTAGTCAACAAAACTACGTTTTAAGTGCTACTTTTTTGCGTTTTTGGTAGATTTTAGGTGAATTGTAGGTCCAACCAAGAAATTTGGTTGAAAATTGATATAATATTAGATGCTTGGAGCGCCTTCAGCCTCAGGTTTTGCACCGTATTGTTTTCTCACTTTGGTTAGATGTTTAGCTTTTTCGTAGTTTCTTACGTCTAGCATTTTACGTAATTTACGTATTTGATTTAAAGTAAGTTTAGTTTTTCTAGAGGTTCTCCATACAGGTTTGCTGTTGTCTTTGTCAACATCTTGAAAACCCGGAACTGGTGCATCAAACATCTCAAATAATTTCATAGTAGTATTTAGTCAAACAAGTTTTTTTCTAGCAAGAAAGGCTTTAAAATATCGTCAAAGTACTTCTTGTGCCCTTCTGCATTTGGATGTACATCTGCTTCTGATAGAGTCAACCCCATCGGTGCAACATATTCGTGTATAGCAGGAAAGACTCTTGTATCATGATCTATCTGTCTGTAAAGGTAGTTGATAATAGGATGATCTTTAAAACTGTCTATGTCTGCATATGTGTGTTTCATATAGTACTGCTGGTAAAAAGTAATACCGTGTAATTTACACAAGTTTTGTAACATGATCATGTTTTCTAGCGAGAGATGTAACGAGTGAATGTTATGTTTGTCGTAATCTCTATCAGTGACAGGTTCAGTAAGCATCACATAGTCATTGATAAATTTAGGTTCTCTATGATGCCAAGCTGAGTGATACCAGCCCCCGTCAGGATTATACTGTACGAAATAATGACCGTGTTTATTATTGTATTCGATTACATCAATCCCATCTTTATTATTCTCAAGATTACAGAATTGTATGTCCCAATCATCTCCGCCTGAGTGACCCCAATGATTTTTGATCTCGTTGATGTAGTCTTTGTTTGTTATGTACCAAGTTTTACGATCATTGCCGCTCCAAGATACTACTACTGCTATTTCTTCTGGTTTTACCCCTCTTTCGAAAGCATCCATAATAGCATGTGTTGATTTTTTTTGAATCAGTTCTTGACCTTGATGACCCATGCCTCTATGATCGAAAGTAACTTCAGGATCGATTGTCTTTACATAATGTTCTAATAGATGAGGCCAAGTCCAGTCAGTAAGCGGGTCAGCAAAACTGCAACCGGATGTGATAATATGTTTTATTTTCATTAAACACCCGGAGCTGGAGGAGTAACACCGGCTGCGGGTGCGGCTGAGCCTGCATCTACTACAGGTCCTGCAACGTCAGGGCCTAAGTCTCCGGCATTTTCAGCTTCTTCACCTGCTTCGATTTCTTCGCTGGTATCAATGTCAGCATCAAAGTCGCCAGTAGATACACCTACGTTTCTTAAATCAGAACCTTGAGGATCAGAATCAGTTGCTTCTGTATTTTCTTCTTCCCAAAGTTCTTCGTTACGTTGAATTTCTTCTTCGCTCAAGCCTAAGAAACGTTCCATAGCAAATCGTTTACTGATGTAAGGGAATGCTTCCATTGACGAGAATGTTGATACTCTTGCAGTATCAAGTTCGCTTTGACGATAAGCGGCAAAGTTTTGAGGTGGATTAAATGTCAACTGGAACAATCCAGTATCAATGTTGAATCCTCTCCAACGCAAGAATAGTTTAAATTCTTCGTCTAGTTTTTGACAGATATAGTTCTGTAGTCTTTCGCAATACTGGTTAAATCTAAATTCTTGAATCATTGCAGTACCAACACGACCGTCATTAAGAGGGGTAGTGTTGTCATCAGGGCCAGTAGGCAAGTATGAACTTGGTACACGTAGACCACGTGCTAGTCTGTTATTGAAGTATTTCAAGTCATCGATCTCACCCAAGTTTTGTCCACCGGGTAATACTTCAACTGAAGAACCTCTACCTTCTGCTGTTACAGGGAAGAAGTAATCTTCGTTCATTGATAAAGGGTTATATGTAGCATCAACTACTGATGCGCCACCATGAACGCTTGGAATACGTCTTTGGTGAATCTCGTTCTTGATTCTATCTACAAACGCCATTGCTAAGTGACTTGGCATGTTACCAACGTCAATCTTAAACATTCTACGCTCTGGCGCACGTTGTACACGATAGATAAGAACAGCGTCTTCTAATAATTCTTTCTGCTTATAAACTTTAAAGATGTTTTCTAAGATCGATTGTCCAAAAGGCCAGAAACGATCTAAGCCTTCAGTCAATGACAAATGTACTACGTGTTTTGCATCAATAGCAGACTCAGCTTGTCCTAAAGTAAATCTACTACCCGAAGTATTAAACGGCATCGATGGTACTGTGTAGCCACCTCCGCCGGCTCCCCCTCCTCCACCTGTACCACCTAACCCTGTAGTTGGGTTAGCGGCAAAGTCAGTGTTGTTCTTTTGTGCAACTGTTAAGTTTTGTAAGTTAACGTTAATATCTTTGATAACGTATTGATCAGGTAGCTTACCTTCACTTTCATTAACGATCACTTTGATAACTTTAACCATATCAATCCAGTACAGTTTAAAGTTTTCTGGATCACGTACAAATACTTGATCTCCGTACTTGATAGTATTACGGAAAATCTTGAACATTCTAGTGTCAAATTCGTTTAACTTACACCATTGCTGTAACTGCTTCATCAACAGTTCGATCTCATTTGGTGTTGGGTCTTCTTTAAATTCGATTGAAAAAGGTGTCTTATTGTGTTCGTTCTTTTGTGTAGAGAATTCAGCGATGATATCTAAACATGCATTGATCTCTGCATCAACGTCCATCATCTCATATTGATTGTAACGTTCGATTCTGTTAGGGTGACCTGTGTAGACTTCAGGAAGTCTACTCATGTAGTTTTTATAACCAAAATCTGTGTTTACGTAAGGGGTTTCGCTGGGGCCAACGCCATTCCAAGATCCGGAATTACTATTGATTCCCGAGATAGGACTAGACTGTCCGCTCTTGTTTGTAAACTTCTTTGTATATGGCATCGGTTTTCTCTTAATTAAATATATTTAGTTACACTTTACTGTACTGTAACATTTTGCCTTGGATATCGTTGTTATCGTCTAGTTTGGAGACCATCTGAGTTAAATGTTTCTCTAACACACCAACCATTGCTCCGTTTTGTCCGTCTAGTTTATCTATCATCGTATCCAATTTAGTAGATATCATAGCGTAAATTTCATCGTCTCCCATAGGAGCTTTTTCTTCAACTTCTTCTTCTACTGTTTCAGGTTTACCTAGCTTTTCAATAAGAGAACCTATATCAGCCAAACCTATACCAGATAAATCTTGCGCTGTCACGGTCATCATGTCAGTAAGTCTAGACAGTGGATCTAGATTAACTTCACTATCTTGTTTGCTAAAAGATTCACTTGTTTTTGTAAAAATATCTGTTATACCAGAAGTTAACGATCCTATATCAAAGTTTTTTGTCAAATTACTAGTAAAATCAGCAAAACCGCCTGTTAACGATTCTATATCAACATTTTTCGTCAAAGTGCTAGTCATATCAGTAAGAGCGCCTGTTAACGAACTAATATCAAGCGATTTTCCAATGTCTAAAGATTCACTAGATTTTGAAAAATCTTTTGACAGTGCTAATCCAGATAGGTCAAATTCTCCACTAGATATTTTACCTAATTTAGCTAAAACACTATCTTTTTCAAGTGGTATTTTTCCTAATTTTGCTAAAGCACTATCTGTATCGGATGGTACGATCATCTCGTTTCCGTGTAGAGTAGCTGGGTAACCTGATTCAGGACCCATAGTAAGTCCACCGTCTCTTGCAGTTACTTTAGAATTTCTAACCATGTTAACAATTTTAGGTGCTCTACGACCAACTTGAGTATACCACAAACTGTCTTCTAATCCTCTAGCGGCACCTTCAGTATCACCAGCACCTAATTTTCTGCTAGTATTAGGGAATTTTCTAGGCCATCCTCCGCCCATGTTGAACGTGAGGTCAATAAGTGCTCCTTTACCCATTGAATCAAATTTGTTGAATCCAGGAACATTAGATTGTGCTTCTTTTTTATGTTTTTCATAATCTTTGTCGAATAAAGCATTTACTTCAGACATACTGAATTCACGATTCCACGCAGACGGTAGTGATTTACCGTCACCAATCAAGTGTCCTACACCAACTGTCCATAATCCTAAACTGTCTTTATACGGTCTTGTACGAACTCCTTCGTGTTCTTTGATCATGTCTTTAATGTCTTGTTCTGACATCTGACCGCCCGCACCGGACGATCTCTTATTACTTCCTATCCATGAAGAGGGGTCGCCGGCTGAGCCACCGCTGTCACGGCCGGCACTAGCACCTGAATCACTGCCGCCGCTTGCTCCTCCTCCTCCACCTGTGCCTCGACTAGCTCTGCTAC
>Ga0208161_1000298_pt1 | contig 28018 bp, 41 predicted proteins | sample CB_VirMetaG_3_FD_184538 | JGI IMG/M metagenome (GOLD analysis project Ga0208161, IMG submission 184538) | Freshwater to marine saline gradient viral communities from Chesapeake Bay - CB_1508_1S Viral MetaG (SPAdes) (version 4) | ecosystem: Environmental > Aquatic > Marine > Coastal | place: USA... | reverse complement strand
TCTTCCACAAGATCGTTATGTTAAAAAAGATAAACCCAAAAGTACAAAAGAACAATTTGAGTGGTTTAAAGAAAAAGTCAAACAAGCTGGGGTTAAAATATAACCCCTTTTTTTTTAGTATTTTTGTACTATGCAAGAAGAGAAACTCAAAATTAATATAATAGGCGATGCAAGTCAGTTAAATAAGGCATTAACTACTGCATCTGGAAGGTTACAAACTTTTGGTAACAAAGTATCAGGCATTGGTAAAAAATTATCTATTGGACTTTCATTACCTCTCGGAATTGCTGGCGGAGCTGCTATTAAAATGGCATCTGATTTTAATGAATCATTAAATAAAGTTGATGTTGCTTTTGGAAAAAGTTCTGGTACTGTTAAAGATTTTGCAAAAAATACTTTAGAAACATTTGGTATAGCTGAAGGATCTGCTCTTGATATGGCTGCTTTGTTTGGGGATATGGCAACCTCAATGGGACTATCAACCGATCAAGCTGCTAAAATGTCAACTCAGTTGGTAGGTTTAGCTGGCGATCTTGCTTCATTTAAAAATATAAATATAGATCAAGCGACAACTGCTTTGGCTGCTGTGTTTACTGGAGAAACAGAATCTTTAAAAAGATTAGGAGTTGTAATGACTGAAGCGAATTTGCAACAATTTGCTTTAAATCAAGGTATTAAAACACAAATTAAAGATATGACACAAGCTGAAAAAGTTGTGTTGAGATATCAATTTGTGATGAAAGCAACTTCTAATGCGCATGGAGATTTTTCCAGAACTTCTGATGGCGCTGCAAACCAAATGAGAATATTCCAAGAATCATTAAAACAATTAGGAGCATCATTTGGGCAAGTTATTTTACCATTATTTACAGATTTAGTAAAATATGCTAATGATATAATTAAAAGTTTTGGAAATTTAGATCCTACAACTAAAAAAGTTGTTTTGGCATTTGCAGGTTTAGCTGCTATTGCAGGACCACTTTTATATTTAGCAGGAACTGTAATTCCAGCTTTAGTTACTGCATTTGCTGGATTAACATTAGTATCTGGAGGTACTGTTTTAGCTATTGGCGCATTAGTAGCTGCATTAGGTGCAACAATTAAATATCAAGCATTAAAAAGTACTGTAAATGATTTAAATACTGAATTAACTTCTTTACAAAATATATTAGGTACAGTTAAAGATGAACAAGATGGAACTGTTGAATCAATTTTAAAATTACGTCAAGCAGAAAAAAAACTTATTGAAAAAAAATTAGAAATAGCCAAAGCAAATCGTGATTTAAAACAAGGCGCTATTGCTGAATTATTTGGTATTGAAAATGATGAAGTAAAAGCACTTAATTCAGAAATAGAAAAACACGAAAAAACTATTTCTAATTATGATACAGCAATTAAAGGTCTTGAAAATAGTTTAAGTAATATTAGCAAAACTACTGGTGGAGTTAAAAAATCATTAGAACAATTAAGAAAAGAAGAACTTGAAAAATTACAAATTAAATGGGCTTTAGATGAAGAAGCAAAAGCATTTAATAAAGAATGGAATGAAACTATAGGAGCAGAAATTGGTGGATTATCAATGTCTGTAAATGAAGCATTTCAAGATCCTATTTCTGAAATTTTTGATCCTAATAGTGTTCTTGTTTTGAGTTCTACTTTTGATGATGTCGCAGAATCTTTTGATGCATTTATAGAAAATTATAATGAAAAAACTGCTAAAGCTACTGAATTAACTAATTATTGGGCAGGAACTATAGGAGGAATTTTAATGGATTCATTTATGGCTTTAGCTGAAGGACAAGATTTCTTTAAAACATTAATTGATGGATTGAAAAAATTAATAATAAAACTTGCCGCTGCTGCTGCTGCTGCTTTAATATTAAATGCGTTATTACCAGGAATTGGAGCTGGTGGTGCTGCTGCTGGAGGCGTTGCTGGTTTTAAAACATTATTTTCAGGTTTAGCTGGAATCCCAGAATTTGCAAATGGAGGTATTGTATCTGGGCCAACTTTAGGTTTAATGGGTGAATATGCTGGAGCAAAATCAAATCCAGAAGTTATTGCTCCTTTAGATAAATTAAATGCAATGATGGGAGGAGGATCTCAAAATGTAACAGTAGGTGGAGAATTTAGGATACAAGGTCAAGATTTAGTAGTCGCTTTACAGCGTGCTGAAAGAAACCGAAGCAGAATTATCTAATGGCATACGGATTAAAATACGAATTGTTTTTTTCTGATATAGAAAAGAAACCCTTTAAAATAGAAATATATCAAAAGGATTTTGTTATTGATCCATTTGGATTAGGAACACAACCGACACAAATTATAGGAACGGATCAACCTTGTTTAATTCAATGGGATGCTGAAGATAATATTTATTCACCCATTATAGGTTCAAGATGTACTCTTAATTTTTTTGTTACAGATACAACAATTTATGATGATTTCTATAAAGCTGATGAACGAGAATATAAAGTCAAGATTTTAGAATATACATCTTTTGGAAAAGATTATGATGATGAAGATTTGCCTTGGAATTTAATTGATCAAAATTGGGATGGTAAAATTGGTTCAGCTGTATTTTATAATCCTATTTGGGAGGGTTTTATAGTAACGGATCGTTATCAAGAGGCAGTTATAACAACTCCATATCCAATTACATTAGAAGCGATTGATGGATTAGGTACTTTAGATTCTTTTGATGTTCCATATTCTATTGGAGATACAGATACAACTGAAAATTTATTTTATTATTTAAAAGAAATTCTAAAATTAACTGGTCACGAATTTGATATTTATATAGCAAATGACATTAGAATAGAAAATGGAGCCGCCAATGATACTATTTTTCATGATATAGTTGTAGATAAATATGCTTTTTCTAATGATAATTTAACTTTTAAAAATGCTAAAGAATCTTTAGAACAAATTTTAAGAATTACAAATAGTAGAATATTTCAATCGTTTGCAAAATGGTATATAATAAATAATTCTTCTTTGATTGACAATCGTATTACTTCTGATGATGAAATTAATGAACTTGAAGAGGTAGCAAGTGGAGGTGATACAAGTACAGAACCAACTGAAGTAAGTGTTAATCCTCCAGGAGAGCAAGTTTATACAACGCCAACTGTTGCTATTCAAGGTGCGTCTGAAATGGTTGAAAGAAATATTTATTCTTTAATTGCACAACTTGGAGGATCTCAAGCTGTTACTTTAGTTTGGCAAGAAGATGGAATAACAGTTTTAACGCAAAATGTAGAAAATGATGCAAATTTTGGAACTTTGGCATTAGGCGAAGTAGCACTACAAGATGATGGAGTTGTTTATACTGTTATTGTTTATGATGCTGATGGCGATAGTGATTCAGATACTTTTACTTTAAATGTAATAGAAAGAACTGTAGATCCACCTGAACCAGAAGAAATACCAACAAATTATGTATTACGTTTAAATATTACAGATTCTGTTACAAATGGATATATTTCTCAAACAAGAGTTGAGAGAAATTACACACCTCAAGAAGTAGGTGATAGTTTTTCATTGTCTTTTATTGTAACATCATTAACTGGAGAATTTACAAGTGCTTCACAAATTACTGAATTAACTACAACTTATGGTTCAATAATTAAGTCACTTCAAGGTGATTATATAAGAATAACAGTTACTGGAACGCTACCAGATGGAGGACATATAGGGAGTATTTATGTTAAAGGCGCTGCTGATGTTCAACAATTTACACATACGTTCACTACTTCAGATAGTGTAACAAATGGAACAGTTGTAGAAAGTACTGTAACAGCAACAGGAGGTAGTGGAAAATCATATACAAAAACAATAGATGTAAATGCAAATAGTGGGTATCAATGGAATGGAGTTGGTAATATTACAGTTATATCTTCAAGTGTTATTTATGATTCATTAACAGTTAGTAAAATATCAGATACAACTTTAAGAATTACAATATCTGGAACTATTGGAGTGAATGATAAAAGTGCAACAATAACAGTTAGTGGTACAGCTATTTCAGCAAATAATGCTACAACTATTTCTGTATCACCAACAGGCACAATAGATATCAGTAGTGATAATGGCTATTTTGATTTATATACAACAGCAAATGGTAATTTTTATGTAACTACTGCAAGAACTTGGGTTAGATTTAATACGACTGAAGGTACAGCTTCAACAAGTTTTATTAGAATATATTTTGATGCAAATACAGGAACAAGAAATAGAAAAGCACAAGTTAATTTTTATGAAGCAACAACAAATAACTTATTAACTTCGGTATTACTTAATCAAGATGGTATAGCATAATGGGACAAATAAGAACATATCAAACCGATTATTTACGACAAGGCACAGAGCAAATTAGTTATAAGCGTTTTACTTATGATGGTACATATCAAGAAACTATTGATGCTAATGTTTTAATTAATTGTCCAGAGGATGTAGTACCATTAAATCGTAGTTTACAAAAATTATATGAAAAGCCACTAAAAGAAGTTAATTTTTCTACTGATTTGACTTATGTATATTTCAAAAATGAAAATGCTCAATTTTTATATGATAATCGCCATTGGATTTTAGGAAGTACAGAGAGTTTAGGATTAGGCGATAATGAAATTATTTCACACGATGATCAGGATGTTAAATCTGTAAGTGGTAATAAATACTTTAAAAGTACTTTTCCAGTAGATGAAACATATCAATTATCGGATAATAAAATGATTAGAAATGATCATCAATATTGTCTATTAAAACCAAATGTACCTTATAAATTTCATTTTGGATATTATGTAGATGGTACAGAAGGAAATAATTATAATTTTAATGTTAGATTTTTTGTTCAAGAAACTTATAATGCAGATATTCTTGCTGCTGGAACCAAATATTATCATTTTGAAAATGAAGAATGGGTTGATACATCTGCTTTGATAGGCGGATCTGGAGCAAGAGTATCTACTGCAATAACAAATAACTGGGCAACACACGAATTAGATATAAAACCTTATGAGCCAAGTGCTTCAACTGTATCTCAAGTTTATGTAGGAGTTATTATATTTTATCCAAGTAAAGATGGGCATAGTGAAGCTGGAGGATATACTGCTCTTTATTTAGATAATTTAGGTATAGGACAATCAGTAGATGCTACATTTAAAAAGATTGTAGCACAAAGAAAACAATTAAGTTTTGCTGGAACATTTACTGGGATCTATGAATCAAATAATAACTTTTTATCAAATCAAGCTAAATCAACTGAATTTTATATTGGAAAAATACCTGGAAATTTTGAACGCCCAAGAGATTCTGTTGTAAAAACTATTGAGCAAATAATTACTCAAGAAATAATTAATGACAGTAGAAATTATATGACAAAATATGAAGGTATTTTTAGAAATCGTGGTGATATTAATTTAGGACTTCATAATAAAATTTGGATTGACTTTGGTATTGATACGCTACAAGAACCAGTAAGTTGTTACATTGATGCGATGAAATTTGATGTTAAAGCATCACAATATGATATTCGTATGCACATACCAAATCAAGATGATGATGTATTAACAACCTATAAAGTAGTAGCAAAATAGAATAAACAATTCCCTTTGTTTGCTGATCCCCATGATAGTTTTAAACTTAATTGGGGATTTTTTTAAAAAATAATTACAAAAAAATTTGGAGTTTCCGCAAAAACTTGTAATTTAGCAGAGTCAAACAATAACAAATAGAAATTATGAAAAATCAAATTAAAAAATTACAATCTCAAATAGATGAATTATGGGGAAATGCTGAATATGCAGTTGACTTAGATTTAATCAATGCACTTGAGAATGAGATTTACAGAATTACTTCTGTAAGTAATAATCAATAATAAACCTGGGAGGGGGAACCCTCCCTTTATTTTTTAAATATGAATCAATTTGAACTCGAATTTATCAATGATTTAAAGCGCCTAGGATTAAGGAGATTAGATGTAGCTAATAAACTTGGCTATTCTTATGATACGTTAAAACGTAAACTACAATATCCAGGTCGTTTTACAGTCACTGATATTCAAAAATTAAAAGAATTAAATTTCAAACTATCAAAATTAAAATTATGAATAAAAAATCAGTATTCGAAACGCTTTCTGCTGTAGATGTAAGCAGTAAAGTAGAAAAAAAAGGCACATTGTCTTATTTACCCTGGGCATGGGCTTGGGGTGAGGTAGCTAAACGCTATCCAACAGCTAGTTATAGCTATTATCGTGATCAACAAACTAATTTACCAGCATCAATAATTGATGGAGTTGGCGGATTTTGTTATACAGAAGTTACTATTGAAGGTTTATCGCATCCTATGTGGCTACCTATATTGGACCATAGAAACAAACCTCTTATTAAACCAAATGTATTTGATATTAATACAACGCTAATGCGCTGTTTGACAAAGAATCTTGCAATGCATGGCTTAGGTCATTATATATACGCTGGAGAAGATTTACCACAAAAACCAATACTTAGTGAATCAGAGCTACAAGCTGTATTAAAAGGAACTATAGAAAATGCGAGAACTGTACTCACCTCGTATGAAGTAAGTGAAGAGTACAAAAGTATAATAACAAATAAATTTAAAAATTAAAATTATGAGTCAAACAAAAGTATTTGCTGATGGATTCAGCTTTAAACGTAGAGCAGGCGCTCCAGATTTTGTTGTAGGCAATCTTAATGTTAAAGAAGATGAAGCTATTGCATTTATTAAGAAATATGCAAAAAATGGCTGGGTAAATCTTGATATTTTGATTGGTAAAACTGGTAAACATTATGTAGAATTAAATCAGTGGGAACCAGAAACTAACAATACACAAACAGTAAAACAAGTTAATCCTGTAGCTCAGGATGATGATTTACCTTTTTAATTTATATTAACCAGGGCAGCTCGAAAGGGTTGCCCTTAATATTAACAACTATGAAATACAATATATCAACTATTAACACTTTAAACTTTAAGAATAAAGAATTTATATTAGAATCAACTTTTGATTATAATCGTTTTAGATTTTTAAAAGGAAATAGACAATTAAATAAATCTAATTTATTAAAAATAGAATTGTCAATAAAAAAATATGGTTTATTGCAACCAATTATAGTTACTTCAAGAGGTTATATAATGGATGGACAGCATCGCTTTGAAGTGCTAAAAAAATTAAATAAACAAATACATTATATAATTTCAAAAAGCGCTGATCGATTTATGGTATTAGAATCAAATAATTCAAGAAGAGGTTGGTCTTTAATGGATTATATTAATTTTTATTCTAATGAAAATAATTTTAATTATGTAACATTAAAAACAATTATAGAAAAATGGTCAGATATCGCATCATTATCAAGTATTATTTCAAGTTACAGTAAAGTATCTGATGCCCATACAATTAAAACTGGAAATTATAAAATTGATGTTTCTTTTGGCAATTCGATTATGAGTGATTGTTTATTAATGAAAGAAGTTACAGATGTTAGTTTTCATGCTAAATTTATTATTGCTATTAGAAAAATTAAATTAGAAAATAAAAATTTTCAAATAAAACAACTTATTAAGAATGCTAAAAGAAAAAAAATAAGAGTTTACACAAACTTTACAGATACTTATGATAATATTATTGAAGTATATAATTACAATTTAAGTGAAAAAAATAGAATATAATAATAAGTTATGGAAGATTTTACACAAGCGGATCTATACGACAACACTCCAGAGGATGACAAAAAATTTATGGAGGAGCGCATTATAGCGTTATTAGAATATTTAGCTAATAGCAGAAATGAAATAACCATGCTTAAAGGTAAAATTCTACATTTAAAAAGTGAACTAAACAAACTAGAAGAAATATTAGCAAATAATGGAATTAATAAAGAAACAGGATACTAATCAAGAGTATCACTCAAGTGATGCTATTTCAGCATCTGGATTAAAAATAATCTATAAAAAATCAGTATATCATTATTTAAATCAAAGATATGATGAAACATCATCAATGGCTCTTGGCACAGCAGTACATACTATTATGCTTGAGGGAAAAGATAAATTTAATGAGCAATATTATTTAATGCCTAAACTAGATGCAAGAACTACAGAAGGTAAACAATTAAAAGCAAAGCATGAAAAACTTGCTGGGGATCGCAAATTATTAAGGGATAACGAGATGGACATCATTTCTGGTATTATGGCAAATTTTGAGAAACATAATTTAGCTAAAAAATATTGCACAGGCACTGTTGAGCTTTCGCATTATGGAAAATTTAATAATATTCCTATAAGAGTAAGACCAGATGTTTTTGGTAATGATTGGATTGCTGATGTAAAAACTTGTCAAGATAATTCGCCAGTTTCATTTAGAAGAGATATTTATAAATATGCCTATCATTTACAAGCTGTATTTTATTCTTTGGTATTGGGATTTCCTCCAGAGAATTTCAGATTTATTGCAGTAGAAACAAATTATCCTTTTAGTATTGAAGTATATGCTTTGTCTGATGAAATAATTGAACATGGTAAACAGGCGTGTCAAAAAGCATTAGATGATTGGCGATTCTATTTGACAACAAAAATAGAAAAAGGTTATACAGCTGCTGGTTATATGGATGATGGCGCTTTAATTTTATAGCTATGGAATTACAAATTATAAAAACAGTAGTGGAGAATTATTTTGGTTATCAATTAAATCAAAAATCAAGGATGCGCCATATTGTAGATGCTCGTAGAATTTATTACAGATTATGTAGAGAATTTACTAATAGAAGTTTATTTGTTATTGGAAAAACAATGGACAGAGATCATGCTACAGCGCTTCATGGCGTTAGATCTTGCATTGATTTATGTAGAACAGATAAGGATTTTAACAATAAATATCTAATTTTGTTTAAAAAGGTACAGGATATGCGCTTAAATAATTGGACATTAAAGCGTTATGAATTACCTAAAACAATACATCCAGGCAGATTTATATATGGCAGTAAAAAATCCATTCGAGAAATATTTAACAAAAGAAGATAAATTACAAAATTCTGTAATGAATTACATACAAATGCAATATCCAGGAACTTTTGCTATTCATGTGCCAAATGAAGGTAAAAGAACTCCATTTGAACGTTACAAGTTTAAATACTTGGGTGGAGTTTCTGGAGTGCCTGATATTTTAGTTTTTAAATCAAAAGGTAATTTAAGCGGTTTAGCGCTCGAATTAAAAGTTGGATATAATAAACCAACAGAAAATCAATTAAGTTGCTTAGAACGCCTTAAAAATGCTTCCTGGGATGCAAAGTGGTGTAATTCTTTTGACACTGCTAAAGAAATAATTGATAATTACATGAACAATGGCTGAATTTAGAAATGTTTATTGGAACGAAATAGATCAAAGAATGTGGCGCACAAATACAACTCGTGATGATATATCTATACGCTACGAATATATAGGAATGATGACTGAGGCAGAATATGATTTACTGATCGAAGTTTTATGGGAAATATTTGATGACTCTAAAATAACTTTAGAAGAGTTTCAGATGATATTTGGCGACATTAGATCCTTTTGTGACCGACTAAAGAAATTAGTGGAAGAAAGTTAGTAAACTATGAAACCAAACTACTATGCAATAATACCAGCTCAGGTTAGGTATAATAACGAACTGTCGCCTAATGCGAAGCTGCTTTTTGGTGAAATTACAGCTTTAAGTGGCAAAGAAGGCAAGTGCTGGGCGCAAAACAAATACTTTGCTGAATTATACAATGTAGATGTTAAAACTATTTCAAGGTGGATCAAACAGCTTCATGAATTAGGGTTTATAAAAGTAGCTATTGAGTATGATAAAAAGACAAAACAAGTAACTAAAAGAAGTATAAATATTGTAGTAAAATACCCTATGGACAAAAATGTCCAGGGGGGACAAAATTGTGGGGGGGGTGGGGACAAAAATGTCCAGGATAATATATATAGTAATATATATTCTAATAATAATATAAATAATAATATAGTCACAACTAAAAAACAAAGAAAAAAAGTATCTGATTTTGAGGATAAGTATCAAAATGCTTATGAGCATATTGTGGAATTATTTGATGAAAATCTTAGACCAAAAACTACTGATGAAAAAATAAAATGGCTTGATGTAATTCGCCTGTGTGATTTAAAAGATGATGTTAATCCTAGACAATTATGGTTTTTGATTAATCAAGCTAATAAAGATCCATTTTGGAAAACAATACCTACCTCGTTATCTACTTTAAGAATTGCTAATAAAAAATCTGGTCTAAGAAGAATCGATCAGTTTAAAATGAAATTTGGAAAAACAGATTTTAAATTGGTTCAATGAATATAGGAGATAAATACTTTCTGGAGCCATTAGAACAACAAATTGTTGAACTTACAGCATTAGCTAGACAGGATAATAAAGAACTAACTGGCGTAAATGGAAAAGGTACTGTCGCCAATGATGATAAACACCTCTACAGGAATATCATCGGATTCGGAGCTGAGTTTATATTTTGTAAGCAAATGAATATCCATCCAGATTTTAGTATTGGAAATACTTCAAAGATACAAGGTACAGATAATTATGATGCTACTTGGAATGGAATCACAATAGATGTTAAAACATCAGAAAAAGATTTGCCTTTAATGACACCAGAATATTCAAGATCTAACGTTGATGGATTTGCATTTTTTCACTGTAATTATCCAATGTATATTTTTAAAGGATTTGCAACTAACCAACAATTATTTAATAAGGAAAATTTAAAAGATGTAAAAGTAAAATCTTATGTATTAGAATTAAAAAATTTGCTTTCTCTTGATGGTTTTTTATTTTTACACAAACTAAACGAACTATGATACTAAATGAATTTGAAGCTATTGGCATATTTCCTAATGGAAATTCTGTGGAACAAAAACTGATTTGTCCGAAATGCTCACACAATAGAAAAAACAAAAAAGATCCATGCCTATCAATAAATACAGAAAAAGGCGTTTATAATTGTCATAATTGTGGATGGAGTGGCAATGTAAAATTTAAAGAACGTAAAGAATACATTAAACCAGCTCAAATAAAAATAGAATTGTCTGAGCGTACTTTATCTTGGTTCCATAAAAGGGGGATATCTGATGCAACTCTTTCGCATTGGAAAGTTGGAGAATCTAATGAATTTTTTCCTCAAGTTCAGAAAAAAAGAAAGGCAATAAATTTTAACTATTTTCGAGAAGGCGTTTTAATAAACTGTAAGTATCGAGATGCTGAAAAGAATTTTAAAATGGTTTCTGGTGCTGAACTCATATTTTATGGGTTGGATAACATTGGCACTATGGACACTATCTACATTGTAGAGGGTGAGATGGATGCTTTATCGCTTCATGAAGCAGGAATTTATTCAGTATGTTCTGTGCCAAATGGAGCTTCAAAGGGAAATCAAAAATTAGAATATTTAGACAACTGTTGGGAATATTTTAAAGATAAAAAAGAAATAATACTTTGCACAGATAATGATCAACCAGGATTAGCTCTTAGAAATGAACTCGCTAGAAGATTCGGACAATATAGATGTAAGTATGTCGAATTTGGCGATTTTAAAGATGCTAATGAGGTTTTAGTTGAAAAAGGTGCTGAGGTATTACGGAATTATTTAAAGAGCGCAAAACACTTTCCTTTAGAGGGGGTAGTTAGTGTTCATGATATTTGGAATGATGTTTTAAATTATAATCAAAATGGAATCAAAAATTATTCTATTGGCTTGGGCGATAGCGACCATTATTTTAAAATTGATTTTGAAGGGAGCTGGACTGTTGTTACAGGCATACCTAATTCTGGTAAATCAGATGTAGTAGATCAAATAGCTTGTAATATGGCTGTTAAATATGGTCATAGAACTGCTTTTTTTGCCCCTGAGTCATTTCCTTATGAGGGACATATTAAACGTTTAGCAAATAAGCTAAATGAACGTAATTGTACAAATGATGATTTAAACAACACAAAAGCATTTATAGAGGAGCATTTTTATTTTGTTAAAATAGATCTTGATAATTTAACTCTTGATGGAATATTAGATGCTTTTCGAGATTTAGTTTTTCAAAAGGGTATTAATTTACTTGTTATTGATCCATGGAATATGCTTGATCATTCAGCACAACGTGATCATAGTTATGTAGGAGTTATGCTTTCTAAAATAACACAATTCTGTCAACAAACAAAAACACATTTATTTCTTGTGGCGCATCCTAGAAAAATGGCTTTAAAAGAGGATGGGGGGTATCAAATACCAACTCCTTATGATATTTCTGGATCAAGTGATTTTTTTAATAAGGCATTTAATTGTGTTACTGTTTATAGATCTCTTGGTGAACTTACAATGTTTAAATCTGATGCAGTTCAAATGCATATTCAGAAAGTAAAACGAAAAGAAAATGGACAACAAGGTTTATTTACTATAGCTCCAGATTTTAAGGATGGGGGGATATATAAATCAATAAATGAAAAAAAACAACGATTTACAGTAGTTAACGATCAAATACCTTTCTAATGCCTAAAAAAGAAAAATACATAAAACCATCAGTATACACACAAGATGAGCATTATAAAGCATTCAAGTGGTGTGATGAACATGACATTAAGATTTATCCTAAGCCAAGAGGAAGTCAATTTATTTTAGTTTATGTTATAGATGGAGTTGCCAAAACAAGTAGCAAACTTCATGATCCAAAAGATTATCAACAAGCGATCTGGGATTTTTACCTATTTTTGTACAATAAATTTAATAATGATACAAATTGACTTTTTCCCAGTTTATGGCGTAATGATTGGAGTCAATTATTCTAATGAAGATATTGAACAAATAGAAATTATTGCAGATGATAAAAGACATACACTACAATTTTTTTTATTTATTTTAGGTTTAAATATTCATTGGTACACAATAAGATAAAAATGGCATACGATACTAAAGAATTAGAAAAAAAAGCACTCATAGCAATAGAAGAACATAAATTAATGTTTATGGAGCATATTGTGGCATTTTTGCCATGTTCAAAAGAAACTTTTTATAACCATAAATTACATGAATCTGACTCCATTAAAAAAGCAGTAGAGGAAATGAGAGTTTCTAAGAAAACTAAAATGCTATCAAACTGGATTAATTCAGATGTTCCATCATTGCAAATTGCAGCGATGAAAATGATATCAGAAGAGCATGAAGCACATCGACTAAATGGCACTAAGCAGGAAATTAAACATGATGGCGGAATCAAGTCAACGCTGATTAGATGGAAGCAGCCAGAGGAGAAAAAATAATAGATGAAATATGTAACAAACAATTCTGGGATCTTATAGATTCAGATAAACGTTACAAAGTTCACCAGGGGGGGGCTAGAAGTGGTAAAACTTATGCCATTTGCCAATATATCTGTTATTTACTTGTTAATTCAGAACAAAAACTCACAATAGATATTGTTAGAAAAACGCTACCAGCTCTGAAGAGTTCTGTAATGAGAGATATGATTTATTTGCTTGATAAATATGATATCTACTGGAAAGGAATACATAACAAAGCAGAAAACACTTTTGAATACAATGGTCATTTAATTTCTTTTATTTCCGTTGATCAGCCGCAAAAGCTCAGAGGAAGGCGCAGAAATATTGCATTTTTAAATGAGGCGAATGAACTTGATCTTGAAGATTTGCGCCAAATTGCAATGCGCTGTTCTGATCCTGGAACAATTATAATGGATTTTAACCCATCAGATCCTGTTCACTGGATTTATGATGAAATAATTCCAAGAGAAGATTGTGATACTTGGATAACAACTTATAAGGATAACCTCTACCTTGATGAAGAAATAAAAATAGAAATAGAACGCCTCAGAGAAAGAGATCCAGATTACTTTAATGTTTTTGGGCTTGGACAAAGAGCGCATTTCTCAGCACGCCAGATATTCAGTAACTGGAAGTTTATCCCATTTGAAGAGTTCCCAGAATTTGATAAAGATAGTGAAGGAGTCATAGGACTTGATTTTGGTTTTACAAATGATCCAACAGCTGCAACACTTATTTTTAGAAAATCAGATAAAATATATTTGCATGAAATATTTTATACCACTGGTCTTACAAATAGCGACATTGTTGATAAACTCAGGGGGGGTGGGTATGATCAAACCCTTATTTTCTACGATGCTGCTGAACCAAAATCTGGAGAGGAAATGAAACGAGCTGGACTTAGAGTGAAACCAGCTGTAAAAGGAACTGGATCAATTAATGCAGGAATCTCACTTTTAAGAGAATACGATATAATCGTTAGTAAAGAATCAAAAAACATTTTTAAAGAATATAACAATTACTATTGGGAGCAACTCAAAGATGGAACTATAATAAACAAGCCGATTGACAAGTTTAATCACGCTATGGACTCCATTCGTTATGGCGTTTATTCGCAATACAGTAAGCACAATGATTTCTTTGTAATATAATTACTAAATTTGTAAAATTAAAAATATTTAACTTGGATGGCTAGTTTACTCGACAGATTCAAAAACTTTGTATCTAAAAATGCTCAAAAAACTCATCTTGATTTCAATCGTGCAATTTATAATTATCTTGGCGATACTTTAGTTTGGAATCCAGACAATGATGATACTTACATCGATAAAGGTTACAGATATAATGCGACCATATATTCAATTATAAACCTAATAACAAAATCAGCGACAAACGTTCCTTTCCAGGTTTATGAAGTTCAAAAAGACAATGATTTAAAACGTTATAAAGCACTCACTTCTGGAGATTTTAATTCAAACACAATAATGCAAGCAAAAATGCTTCAAAAAAAAGCGCTTGTAGAATTACATGATACAGATCTTCACGAACTTTTAGAAAGACCGAATCCATCACAATCTTATAATTCTTGGATCCAGGAAATTGTAGCTTTCGGAAAACTTACTGGAAACAGATACATTTATGGTATTGCGCCAAATACAGGATTAGGAGCTGGTAAATTTCAAGAGCTTTATGTATTGCCATCACAAAAAGTAGAAATCAATTCTGGTGGCATAATGGAACCAGTAAAGGAGTATTCATTACAATACAATGGAACTATAAAAATACCAGCTGAATTTATTTGTCATATTAAAGATCAAAATTTGTATTATGATGGCACAGGATCACATCTTTATGGAATGTCGCCACTTAAAGCTGGATTAAGAGTGATGGATGCAAATAATCAAGCTCTAACTACTGGAGTTAAATATTTGCAAAATCAAACAGCCAGGGGGGTACTTATGTCTGAAGATGGCGATATTAATGAAGTACAAGCTAGAGCGCTTAAAGAAAAATTTAGACAGCAATATCAAGGAAGCGACAATGCTGGAGATGTAATTATCACACCAAAGAAATTATCTTGGATTAATTTTGGATTAAACGCTTCAGATTTATCACTCATTGAACAATACAATGCAACAATTAAGGATCTTTGTAATATCTACAATGTTCCAGTACAGCTTTTAAATAATACTGATTCGACTACTTACAATAATATGAAAGAAGCGAAAAAAGCATTGTATCAAAACGCTGTTATACCAGAGTTAAATAAAATTAGAGATGAACTCAATAGATGGCTTGCTCCAAAATTTGGAGATAAACTATTCATTGATTTTGATTATACTGTAATACCAGAACTTCAAGAAGAAACAGAAAAGGTTGTATCTCAAATGTCACAAGCGTGGTGGATTACGCCAAATGAAAAGCGTGAAGCTATGAATTATGGTAGAGATGAAGATAACGCTGACTTGGACAAATATTATGTTCCATCTAATTTACTTCCAGTTGGAGATGAACTAATTCCAATACCAGAACCAAAGAGTTTTGAATTGAATTATACTGAATTGTTCAAAACAGCAGTTTTAAATACTACTGACACTTATACAACTATAGAAGAGGCAAAACAAAGAGCTATTGAAATGGGTGGATCTGGATATCATCCACATTTATTCAATGGTTCTACTGTTTTTATGCCATTTGATAGTCATGAAGAATATGAAGCTGCTAAGAACAATCGACTTGAAGAATATTATACTAGTCAAAGACAAGAGCAAGGTTTTAACGAACCTATTGATTACAATTCTATTGAAACTAAAGAAGAAACTTATAAAGATTATCCACAAGGCGCAACAAACAATGCTCGTAGAATGATTGAATGGAGAGAAAAATATGGAGATGATGTAAAAGGCGGAACTTCAGTTGGATGGGGTCGTGCTGCAGATTTAGCAGCTCGTAGACCATTGAGTTTATCTGTAGTAAAGCGTGTTCACAGTTTTTTATCTCGCCATGAAGATAATGCTAAAATAGATCCTAAATATAAAGATGAACCCTGGAAGGATGCTGGATATGTAGCTTATAATCTCTGGGGGGGTGCTGCTATGGTAGCGTGGGCGAAAAGAATATCTGAAAATGAGGGATAATGCCATTACCAAAACCCAGAACAGGAGAAAATGAAAGTGATTTTGTATCACGCTGCATTGTAGATCCAGAGATTATTAGAGAATATGGATCACAACAGCAAAGAGTAGCTGTTTGTTATTCATTATATGAGAACAAGCAACTCAAGCGAGCAAAAGAGAATTGGAGAATTAGTTTTGGTAGTTTACTTAGAAGTGCTGAATCTAAAGAGTTTAATGATGTCAAGAAATATTACCAAGATCAATATTACCAGGCAATAACTGAATTTCTTGTATCTAAAAAAACAACTGGCTTTGATAATCTTTTTAAAACAGCTGATTTTAATAATATCTATTCAAATATCTATGTAAACATAGGATTAAAATTTGCTAAATGGTATTCTACAAATTTTGATAAAGTCATTGAAAAGCAATCTGATGTTTCTGGATATACTGATATTTGGGCAGAACGATTTAATGCTATAGCTCAAAAAAATGCAGTTGAAAAAGTTGTATTAGTTCAGGGGACTGCTAAAGAAACATTAAAGACCATTTTTAGAAAACTTTCTTCAGATCCAGAGTTCATGGTTTTAAATGAAAGAGAAGCTGCTAGAATATTACGACAGAAATTTGCTGGATATTCTAAAAGCCAGGCAGAACGACTTGTTAGAACTGAAGCTACAAACGCTGCTAATTTTGCTACATTACAAAGTGCCACTGATATGTTTGGCGCTGAAAACTTAATGAAAGAATGGATATCATCTGGAGATGGTTTAGAAAGACCAACTCACAGAATAAATCCGCCAAGTGGTCAAATAGTTCCTTTTAATGAAAAGTTTAATGTGGGGGCTACTCTTATGAATCATCCAGGAGATCCAGCAGGAGGAGCTAAAGAAGTAATTAATTGTAGATGCACTGTAGCGCCATTTCCAGTTGAAGAGGCACAAGCTACTGGTATTATAGAGGAGTTTGGTGTAAGAACTCCAGGAGGATCTACTCAGAATATTTTAAGAACGCCAAAGCCAGTTAGAGAAATTGTTGAGGATGTAAAACCTAAGAAGCCACAGTTTTATCCAGAGGAATTAGATCGAATGATTGAAGATGGATTTTTAATTGAGAATACAGAATATTTAAATCTTTTGACTGAGCCAATCACTTTGATTAGAACTAAAACAGGATCCTCACAATTAAATAATACTATAAAAATAGATGTAAATAGATTTAAACCTGGGCAAAAAATGATTAATCGTGTTTTATCTCATGAATTTGGACACGCCATACACGAACAAAGAAAATGGCTATCGTGGGGTAGAAATAAAAGAAATCCTATCATAGATCCTACAGTAAAAAAATATTTTGATAAATGGCAAAAAATGCTTGGTCATGGGCAATCTAGTGCTAGAAAATTAGATGTTTATAGAGAATATGTTCCAGGTAAATTGTATTGGGATTTTGACAGATTAAAAAAAGAATTTCCAAAATTAACACAAAGAGAAATTCAAGAGTTTCATAGTGCAATGTCTGATTTCTTTGGTGCACTTACTAAAAATAGATTAGGTTATGGTCACTCAACTGGTTATTATACTAAGAGAGGTGTTTATGGGCAAGTGGCTGAGGTATTAGCTCACACTTTTGAAAATTATTATTACGAAAACCCAATATTTAAAAAATATTTCCCAGAGATATTTGAGGAAACTAAAGAGCTAATGAGAGAACTTTTAAAACAAACAGATGGAATTTGATAAATTAAGAAACGAATATCTAGAAAGGTACCCAAAAGCAGAGGATCCTTTAAATTTTACATATCAATTTGGTTTTGATTTTGTAACTGATTTTTTAAAAAATGCTAATGGTAGAGAAATAGCATACCAAGATGATCCGTTAGAGGCAGATGATAATGGATCACTCATTTATTTATAATTAATTAAATTTGCAATATGAATACAATTATCTATAAATCAACTCAGATCGGTGAGCTACTAGATGCTGATACCGCTGCTGGAGTTGTAAAAGGTTATGGATCTGTTTTTGGAAACGTTGACTCTGATGGCGACATTATAAACAAGGGGGCGTATAAAAAGACAATCCATGAAAATGGACAAAGAGTGAAATATCTATATCAGCATGATATGGACAAACCATTAGGAAAAATGGTTCACTTAGAAGAGGATGATAAAGGTTTGATATTTGAGGCGCATATTCCTAAAACACAATTAGGAAAAGATGTTATTGAATTGATGAAAGCTGGAGTCATTACAGAAAACTCTGTAGGAATATTACCCATTCAAAAAGAGATGGGGCATGATGGCTACAGACACCTTAATGAAGTTAAACTATTTGAAGTGTCAGCTGTAACTCTTGCTGCTAACGATCAGGCGATGATTATGGATGTAAAAGGAAATATCGATCCAGAGAAAATCGCTAAGCGTTATGATAAAATTGCTCAATTAATCAGAAAGGGAGAAATCTCTGATGATTTGGGATTCGCCTTAGAGGCGGAAATATTAAAGCTAAAGTCAATTTATGTAAATGTCACTCAGCCGACTAATATTGAAGTCACTGAGCCGATCGAGGTAAAAGCAGACAATAGCGAGATTTATAACTATTTGTTTAATGTTCTTAAAAAATAATATGATGAACGAAGAATTGAAAAACCAACTCGATCAAATCGGAAACATTGTTGACCAAAAAATCGAGAAGGCATTTAACCAGGCAAAAGATAACGCCAAGGGAGAATATGAATCATCTCTAAAATCTGAGATCGACAACCTTTCTAAAGATTATCTGTCTAAGAGCGAAGCTCTAAATAAAAGAATGGATGAAATGGAAATGGCTTCTAAGAAAACTCTTTCTGGAGCTTCTACTAAATCATTCAAAGCTGCTATTGATGAAGCGTTAAAAAATGGCGCTATTGAGTCAATGACTAAAGGAATGGCTAATGCTGCTCGTTTCGAAGTTAAAGCTGATATGAGTTTAGGTGCTGATATAACTGGTGTTGTAGCTGCTGAAACTGTTGTAGATTCAATTAAATATGATCCTAGTAGATCTATCCACATCCGTTCATTAATTCCTATTGGATCAACTGATGCTCAAGTAATTAGATTCCCTAAAGAATCAGCTTATTCTGATGGAGCTGCTGCAACTGCTGAAACTTCTGCATTTGGACAAACTGATTTCAATTTAGTTGCTACTTCAGTAAACGTTGAGAAAATCGGTACTTACTTAAGAATCACTGGCGAAATGTTAGATGATGTAAAACAACTTTCATCTTACCTTTCTGCTCGTATCCCTCAAAAAGTATTATCTGTTGAGGATAATGAAATCTTAAATGGAGATGGATCATCACCAAATCTTGATGGTTTATTTACTGATGGTACTGCATTTGCAGCTGGATCTTTTGCTTTAGGCATTGAATCAGCTAATGAGTTTGATGTACTTACTGTAGCTCTAAATCAATTAGCACTTTCTAATTATCAAGCTGATACTATTTTGTTAAACCCAACAGATTTACACAAAATCGTATTATTGAAATCTACTGCTAACGAATATTTGAGAAATCAAATTTTCCAAGGTTTACAACCAGCTATTATGGGTGTGCCAATCGTAGTAAATACTGCTGTTACAGCTGGAAAATTCTTAGTAGGAAATTTACGCCAAGCTACTCAGCTTTGGATTCGTGAGAATCTAGCTGTAGAGTTCTCAAGAGAGGATAGCGATAACTTCCAAAAGAATTTTGTTACTGTGCGTGCAATGGAAAGAGTAGCTTTAACTAACTACCAGCCAAATGCAATCGTGCAAGGTACTTTCTCAACTGCTAAAGCTGCTTTAGAAACTGCATAATCAGTATTTATAGCAAATTAGCATAATGAGAATTATATTTAAAGGGTGTCCTTAATTGGATGCCCTTTTTTATTGTTTAACATTTTTTTTCCTTAAAAATTTGGAATTTCCGAATCTATTTGTAATTTTGATAAAACTAAAACAAACATTATGAATAAAATTATTTCAAAAATCAAACAATCTGTTGAATGGGAAGTTATTTGTGGAATGACTAGACCAAAAATTATTTTATACGCTATTTTATTTGATGTATTAGCGTTTGAATTTATGAACATGGTATTGAATTTATATTTATTTTATAAATACGAATATTAGAAATGAATACTCAGCAAAAGGTAAGGGTTGTTTTAATTTTGGGATTTGCTGCCTGGGGATTTTCTCTGGGCTACAGATTCCAAGCTATTTGGGATGCTTTGATTATGTTTTTATTGTCTTTTATTTTAATACGTTATCAAAATGAATGAAAATATTGATCAAAGAGAAATAGATGTATTTGAATTTTATTTAAAAAGCATCGAGGGAATTACTGGTAAAATGTATCCAGCGGATTATTTGTATCTTAGTGATAGGATCTGGGATATACAAGAAAGGTTACAAGAAATTAAAAAAAGATAATATGAATCATTTAGATTATACTCCACCAGATAATTACGAGGGGGGCTATTGTAAAGTTTGTGATCAGCCAAGCTATGGCGAAGAGTTTTGCAGTTCTACTTGCTTCGAGGCATTTATGCTGTAATTTTTGTTTTTCATTTGTTAAATTACCCTAGATATAATGTCTGGGGTTTTTTTTGTAATTTTGATTTCGTGGACAGTAACCAGAAAGGTTGTCTGGCGGAGTATTTATTCGCCACAGAGTGCATGAAAAGAAATTACCAGGTGTCCATGCCTCTTATAGATTCATCCATATACGACTGTATAGTGGATACAGGTGATCGACTCCTAAAAATTCAAATAAAATCATCTTCCAAAACACCAGAAAATGAATATATAAAAAACGTTCAAATACCTTTACAAAACAATAAATGCACTTATGAAAAAACAAAAGTTGACTTCTTTGCTGTCTGGAGTGATTTTTTTAATGGTTGGTTTATTTTTAAAAACAATGGAAATATGCAGTCAATAAGAGTTTCAATTACAGGCAGACATAAAAAATATTTCAATAACTTTGCATTTGAATAATATTTTATTCATAGTTTGTTTGGTATAGTTTGACTGAAAGAGCGCTACAATTACTGTGGCGCTTTTTTTTTATCTTTGCTATAAATTATTTCATTATGAAAGTTACAATAATTAAAGATGTTTATTCTTCAAATGGATGGCGTAAAGAAGGTGATGTTTTAGATTTGGATCCTAAAATTGCTAATCATTATTTGCAAAAAGGTATTGCTGTAGAGTACAAAGAAGAAAAAGCAATTAAAGAAACTAAAGAAGAAAAATCAATAAAAAAAAGAGTAACTAAAAAAGCTAAATAATGCCACAAGTTAAAATCATATCGACAACTGGTAGCGAGATAGTTACAGTGTCTGATGCTAAAAATTATATAAGAGTTGACACTAGTGATGATGATGCTCTTTTAACTAATATGATCGAACAAGCTAGAATCTGGTGTGAAAATTATATTGGCAAAGATATAGTGGCAAAAACAAGACAATATTATTTAGAGAAAACAAATGGCAGATTTGAAATACCATTTGCGCCAATTTCTGCTATTAGTGGAGTAACTGCTGAAGGATCAAGCGTTGACTATAATACTTATGGACTACATGATAATGTTATTGATTTAAATGATGCAATAGCAAAAGATGTTATTGTTAGCTATACTACAGCTGGATTAGATGATGCATTATTACAACAGGCAATTTTACAACTTGTTTCTACTTACTATGATAATAGAGCTGATTTCATTGTAATGCAGGGAGTATCATTTGTTGAGGTTCCAGCAAATGTAAAACATATTTTAGCGCCTTATAAAAATTTATTCATTTAATGGATGCAGGAAAATTAGATACTAGAGTAGAGTTGAAAGAACTCACTAAAACATCTGATGGTTATGGCGGATTTACTTCTACTGAAACTACAGTTGCTACTGTTTGGGCGTATGTCAGAGAAGTAAAAGGAGATATTCAAACAGATACTTATACTAGAGGTCGTTATTTGAACGTTGAAATTGTAATGCGAGAAAAAACTGTAGATGACAACAATATCGATGAAGGTACAATATTAAAAATTCAAAATAAAACTGGAGATTATAGAATCACTGGGATTTATGAGGGTTTTAAAGGCAAATTCGTTAAAATTTCAGCTACTAAAAGAGATTGATCATGGAATTAGATAAAAAAGATTTCGAGCGATTGCAATTAAAATTAGCTAAATTAAAAGGTATAAATAAAACTATTTTAGCTTCTGAAATAGGAAAAGGCGCTTTAGATATTTCCAGAGATATGAAAAAAGTAGCGCCATATGAAACAGGAAACCTTAGAAAAAACATAAAAGCTGTAGTTAATGACAAAGTAGCTGAAATAAGATCTGATGCTCCTTACTCTGGTCATGTAGAATTTGGAAAAGGAAATCCTAAAAAACAAGGCACTATTATTCCATATTTTTATCCTACTGTAAATAAAGGAATTGCAAAAATGATTATTAGTATAGAAGCTAGAATAAAAAAATTACTTAAATGAACGAGGCAATACATTTTATTAGAAGAGCAATTATAACACGCCTAACAAGTGCAATAACTGTAAGTGGATCTGTAGTGCCTGTTTATAACAAAGTTCCTTATAATGCCTCTGAGCCATTTATTAGAGTGTATTCTGTAGATACTAATGAAATAGATCAAAATGGATCTAGTTATACTTTTAATTGTTCTACAAGAGTTGAGGTTGTCACTTCTTATATTGGAGATGATGGAGGGCAATTATTATGTAATCAAATAGCATCTGAAGCTCTAGCACTCCTTAGAACGAGAAGCGGATCATATTTTGATTTAAGTGCTGATGGATTCAATGTTTATACTTGCACTTTAGATAGTACAAGATACATGGAGGAAACAGAATTAGATAAAACTTATTTTAGAGCTATTATGACAATAGAAAACAGAATAGAACAAACATCATAAAATGATTAAAGATGAGATTTATCAGCAAACATATAACTTGGGAGGAAGCGACAAAAAGCGCAACAGCAGAAAAAAAAGAAATTGCCAATGTGCCAAGCGAGGTAGAAATTGTGGCAATGAAAAAACTTGCAAAAGAAATATTTGAGCCATTAAGAGAATGGGCTGGTGAACCAATACGAGTAAATAGTTTTTATCGTAGTGCTGAACTTTGTGAAGCTATAGGATCTAAAGCAACAAGTCAGCATACTAAAGGTCAAGCTATAGATATTGATGCTATGGGTGAAAAAACTAATGCTGATTTATTTAACTACATAAAAAATAATTTAAATTTTGATCAACTAATCTGGGAATACGGAGATGATGAAAATCCAGATTGGGTTCATATTTCTTATGTAGGTGTTAATGGCAATAGAAATAGAATTTTAAAAGCAGTAAAAAAAGGTAAAAAAACTATATACGAGATATATGCTTAAATTCTTAATGTCACTTTTAGGTAAGGGTAGTGAAAAATCACCAATAGGGGGGTTAGCTTGGGAAATCCGAGAAGCTATAAAAGGCAAAGAACTGGATCCTAAAACGATTATAGAACTACAAGCTGAAATAAATAAAATTGAAGCACAGCATAGAAGTTTATTTGTTTCTGGATGGCGACCTTTTATTGGTTGGATTTGTGGGTTTGCTTTTGCATTCCATTATATTATTATGCCATTATTACAATCTTATACTGATATTGAAATAGTAGAGTTTGACACCAATAGTTTGTTTACAGTTCTTATGGGAATGCTTGGTTTAGGTGGATTAAGAACATACGAGAAATTAAAAGATAAAACTAAATAATGGCAAAGAAACAAGCAGCAATAACGTATCGTAAAAAACCTAAAACACGCAGACCAGGTGTTCATACTAAAAATGCTTCTAAAGGTCAAAATGGTTATAAAAAGAAATACAGAGGTCAAGGTAAAAAGAGATAAAAATGGCAACAAGAGATTTATATTCAGCAAATAATTTTCATAGAATGAGTTTCGGAGATTTTGGATTTCGTATCTTAAATCATTCAGATGTAAATTTATCTACTCCTTCTGGTGAATATTTTTGTATGATTGAATGTATTGTTTCTGCAACTATTTCTTTAACTAATGATACTCCAGCTGGTGATTCTGGATTAACGGATTATGATTTACTTGATGGGCAAATTATTTATGGCAATTTTACAGACATATCAATAAGTAAAGGTCATATTATTTGCTATTTGCGCCACGTTCCACAATGATAGGTGCTGTACGTTCAATAAAACAACAAGCTGGGCGCTTTCGTAAATATATAATCAAGAAAGCAAGAGAATTATTTTGGCATAAAAAAAACGATGACTTTGAAGATGCAGACCAAAACTGGGAAAGTTAAAATTCACTAAATTTGTAAAAAATAAATTATGGGCAGTTCACTTACTGGAAATAAGATAAAAGATACTTATAAATCGCTGATAAAAGTAAGCGATTCTGGGGAAGCTGGAACAAGCGCAAAACAGCTATCTGATGGTAACGGAAATGATTTAGGTCTTTACGTTGATACTGATGGGGTTTTTGGTATTGGCGCACCAGCAAGTTTTACTTTAGATATTAGTTCGGCAACTGATGGAGTTGCACTTCCAGTAGGTACTACTGCAAATCGACCAACTGGTTCTGCTGGAATCATTCGTTATAATTCTACTCTTGGCAAATTAGAATATTATGATACTACATTTAAACAGATTGCTTCTGAAAATTATGTATCTACAGCTATTAATAATTTAATTGATTCAGCACCAAATACGCTGGATACTTTAAATGAAATTGCAGCTGCATTGAACGATGACCCTGATTTTTATAATACAATTACAACCTTAATAAACGGAAAAGAAGCTACAATAACAGGGGCAGCGACTACAATTACAAGTTCTGATTTAACAGCTGATAAAGCAGTTGTATCTAATGCTTCTGGTAAAATAGCTGTAAGCGTTGTAACCTCAACAGAATTAGGTCATTTAAGTGGAGTTAGTTCTGCAATACAAACTCAAATAGATGGCAAACAAGATACATTAACCGCTGGAAATGGTATTGATATAACAAATAATATTATTTCAACTGATTTAACTAACCTTGTAGATACAGGGGCAATTCAAGCTGATGCGGTTACAGCTGTTAAAATGGCACAATTTGATGATAATTTAAGTGCTGCAACAGCTGGTGATATTTTAGTTTCAAATGGTACTGATTTTGATAATGTAACAGTTTCTGGTGATATTACTATAAATTCATCTGGGGTTACTTCAATCGGTTCAGATAAAATAGATGAAGATAATTTAAAGGTTACTAATGCGCCTACTGATGGTTATGTGCTTACATACGATTCAGCAACTTCTGGATTTACTTGGGAAGAAAAATTTGATGGAGATATTACAGGAATAGTAGCTGGTGCTGGTTTAACTGGCGATGCTACATCTGGTGAGGCAACTTTAGCTGTCGGTGCTGGAACTGGTATTACAGTAAATGCTAATGATGTTCAAATTTCCGATGGGGGGGTTGATACTTTACAGCTTGCTGATGATTCAGTTACTTCTGCAAAAATTGAAGATAATATACAACTTGCTGGAACGGAAAGCGTAGGAATACCAGCTGGAACTACAGCACAAAGACCAGTTTCGCCTACTGCTGGAATGTTTAGATATAATACTACAGATGGGCAGTTTGAAGGTTATACAACCGAATGGGGCGCAATAGCTGGAAGCGGTGGAGGTGCTGGAACATTAACTATTGAACAGCAAACCTTTAATGGAGATGGAAGTACAGTAGCTTTCACGCTTTCATTAACTTGTACAAGTGAAAATAACTTACAAGTATTTATTGATGGGGTTTATCAGTCAAAAGATAATTTCTCTGTAAGTGGCACTACTTTAACTTTTACAACAGCGCCAAGTACAGGTACAGCTAATATTGAAGTTATACATATTACTTCTTTTTCTGGTTCTATACAATTAGATTCTTTTACAGGTGATGGTACAGATACTACTTTTGATTTAACTACTTCGATAAATAATGAAAACAATACTCAAGTATTTATAGATGGGGTTTATCAATTTAAAAGCAATTATTCAACAAGTGGCACTACAATAACATTTTCTACAGCACCTCCTAATGGTAGTGCAATAGAAGTGCTTCATTTATTACCAGCTGGTGATTATTCTATAAGTGCTATTGATAGCGGTGATGATGCAATTATAAGATTAAGTAGTACAGCTGGAACTACTGATGATGTAAAATTAGTAGCTGGTGAATCTTTAACTGTTACACCTTCTGGTGATAATATAACTTTAGCTGTATCTGATGAATATACAACTTCAAGTGCTTTAACAGCAGGTTCGAGTATAGATGTAGATTTTACAGCCGCACAAATATTTACTTTAACTCCAAATCAAAACACGACATTAAACATAACTAATCCAAAAGTTGGAATTACAAAGGTAATCATTGTAACTGGTGCGGGTGGTTCTTATACATTAGCATTTACAGTTGGCGGTTCAAGTGGAACATTCAACAAAATTGCGGGTGATTACGACGATACAAGTTCAACAAAGAATTTTATTCAAATAATTTGTGTTTCTGCAACTGAATTTTGGTATTCAATTTCACAAATCGCTTAATATGTTTGGACAAAGTTTATTATTTGGTGGTATTGCAGCAGCGGGTGGTGATTTAGTTTCTTATCTTGTTGTTGCAGGTGGTGGTTCTGGGGGTGCTAATGTTGGATACAATGGATATGAAACTGGTGGCGGTGGTGCTGGTGGATATAGAAATTCTTATTCAACGGAATCTTCAGGTGGTAATTCATCAACTGAAACACAAGCGTCATTTGTAAGTGGAACAACATATACTATATCCGTTGGTGGTGGTGGAAATAACAACAAAGGAACTGATTCATACATTTCAGCTTCAGGATTTACCGAAATAAGAAGTACTGGTGGAGGTATTGGAGGCGGTGGTGGAAATTATCCAAGTGCTGCCGGTGGAAATGGTGGTTCAGGAGGTGGTGGAGGAAGCAATGCAAGTGGTAATCCACAACCAGGCGGAAATCCTACTGCGAATCAAGGTTTTGTAGGTGGTAATGGAAGCGGTGCATTTAATAATACTGGATATGCAGCCGGCGGAGGTGGTGCCGGTGCCGCCGCTGCTAATGTAACAGGCGCTAATGGTACTGCCGGAGGAAATGGATTAGCATCTTCAATTACTGGTTCTTCAGTCACACGAGGAGGCGGTGGTGGTTCTTTTGCTGCTGCCGGTGGTACTGGTGGCGGTGCTAATTGGGGTAGTAATGGAACTGCAAATACTGGCGGAGGAGGCGGTGGTGCGCAAGGGATTGCAAGTCAAGTTGGTGGTCTTGGTGGAAGTGGTATTGTTATTTTAAGAATGGCAACTGCGGTTTATTCAGGCACGACAACCGGAAGCCCAACTGTTACAACTGACGGAAGTGACACAATTTTAATTTTTAACGGAAGCGGTTCATATACTCATTAATATGGCGCATTTTGCAAAACTTAACGAAAATAATATTGTGACGGAAGTGCTTGTTGT
>Ga0208161_1000297_pt1 | contig 28066 bp, 47 predicted proteins | sample CB_VirMetaG_3_FD_184538 | JGI IMG/M metagenome (GOLD analysis project Ga0208161, IMG submission 184538) | Freshwater to marine saline gradient viral communities from Chesapeake Bay - CB_1508_1S Viral MetaG (SPAdes) (version 4) | ecosystem: Environmental > Aquatic > Marine > Coastal | place: USA... | reverse complement strand
TTCCCACGTCGGCAGCGGTTCATCGCCCACCCACAACACTTGGTAGCGGTTGCTTTTCCAGCCGCTTGCGGTCTCTTGATAATCCTTTGCCCGCAATTGCCGGACGTACCCAGTTTTTTTCAACCGCTGGATCGCGTCGAAAATCGACTTGTTAGTTGCATGCCCGCTGATCGACGCGATGGTTTCCATCGCCGGCCAACATACGCCGACGCGGTTCACGAAAGCGCAAAGCGCGCCCAGCACCCGCCGGTCGGCGTCTTTTAGCCGCTTATCCGCAAACGCGCGGCTCGGCACAATTGACCACGGCCATTTTCCAATGTCGCTTAAATCCTCCGCCATGCCCTCGCCCCTCTTGATATCGCCCCGATATCGCCCCGATATCGGACCGATAAAATAATTGTTGACCGCGCCCGTCACAATGCACTATTCAGTGCACTAGACGCCACAACGGCGCATATCAGGAAAGGACAAGCCAATGACTGCCACGACACACAATGGTTGGACAAATTACGAAACGTGGCGCGTTAACCTGGAAATTTTCGACGGGTACGATACAGACGGCGTTCCGGTAACGGCGGACGAACTAGAAGACATCGTCGAAGATTATCTTTCGTTCGGCGTCGATACCAGTAACGGACCTTGTCTCGCGTTAGATTATGCGCGGGCGTTTGTTTCCGCCGTCAACTGGTACGAAATCGCGAAACGCATAAACGAAGATTACGAATTGACCAAAACTGATTAAAGCAAGGGTGCGCATGGGAAACCGTGCGCACAATGGTTTAATCAAACGAAAGGAACCCAAAACAATGCGACACATTCTAAACAGCGCGCTTTCAATGGTAGCAATCGCGGCATTCGGTTATGTCATGTTTGCATTCACTATTCCCGCAATCGACACATTCGAACGCGAAAACGGTTTTCCGTTCGGTCAAATGTGCCAAGCTTACAATTCTTGCAAATAAGGAAACCTGAAAAATGACAGATCAAAAATACAACGGCTGGACTAATTACGAGACCTGGCGCGTAAACCTCGAAATCTTCGACGGCTACGATCCCGACGGTGGCTTTGTCGGCCCGGACGAGCTTCAAGATTACGCCGAAGATATCATCGAGAGCCAGGCGGAAGCGCACTCTTTAGCGTTTGATTACGCGATGGCGTTTCTTGCCGCCGTTAATTGGTGCGAGATCGCGCGCAACATCAACGAAACTCACAATTTGGAGGAAGTAGCGTGAACAAGCATATCGTGGAATATACCGACACGTTCGGCGGGCAAGCCAATTATTCGTGGGCGCGCCGCGAGACCATCACCATGCCGGAGCTAACGCACTATGGCTTTGATGGCGGGCACGGATATGTCCAAGCGAACAAAGCCTATGACCGCGAATTGATGCGCCGCGCTAAAGCCGCCGTCGGCTTAACGGGCGTTCGCGGCCAGCGTTGCGAGCTTCCGGATTGCCTTGAATTCCGCCCGCACCACTCAAACACGGTTCTTTTTGTTTACCCTTGCGACGACGCGGCCTGACCATCCGCGCCTTGCCCCGTGCCGCGTATGGCACGGGGTAATGGCGGGCGGTCTGCCCGAAACAGGAAAGGGATCGCAACATGCATATTTCACTTACGCTTAAGAGCAGGAACGCCAAGACTGGGGCTATTCCGGTTTCCACAACAAGCGCGGAGACCTGCCCGGCGGCGTGTCCGCTAAGGAATAACGGTTGTTACGCGGAGGGATATCCGCTCAAGGGCCGTTGGGACGAAGTAACGCGCGGCGAGCGTGGCGGGAAATTATCCGACTTTGTTGCGCGGATCGCCGCACTACCGGCTGGGACATTCTGGCGCCATAACCAAGCCGGTGATTTGCCCGGCGACGGTGAAACCGTTGATCGCGGCGGCTTGCTGGCCATTGTCGGCGCCAACAAAGGCCGGCGCGGCTTTACATACACGCACTATGACGTTCTGGAAAACAAAACCAACCGCGCCGCCATTGCTACCGCGAACGCGCAAGGTTTCACTGTCAATTTGTCGGGCAACAATTTGGAACACGCGGACAAATTGGCGGCGCTTAGCATCGCGCCGGTCACGACCGTGCTGCCGCACGATTTTGACGCACGGAAAACTACAACGCCGGCAGGGCGCACGGTTGCGCAATGCCCGGCGACGTATCGCGACGACGTGACGTGCGAGACCTGTCAATTGTGCCAACGTCAAATTAACCGCGCCATTGTCGGTTTTCCGGCGCATGGCATTCGTAAAAAGCGCGCCACCATTGCGGCGCGCAACGCTTAACAGGAAAGGATGAAACCATGGAAAGCTCGGAATTGCGCGACGTTTGCATCGCCGCCATTGATGCGGCCAAGGTATCGCGCGGGAAAAAGAAAGGCATGTTAAAAGCAACATGTCCACCAATGGGGACCGATGCGGCGGCCGCATGGCAAGCTTTGATGGGCTATGCCAATCCCTATAAAATGTCGATCGGCCAAATTATGTTTTTCAACGATCGACAACGGGCAATCTACCGCGCCATCGATGACGCATTGGCGGGCCATGACGTGCGTGGGCTGGACCGCGACCGTATCGCGCTGGAAAGCTTGGGCGTATGGTAAACTAATCCGCGCCAACCTTCGCCCCACAATCCTCAATCGATTGTGGGGCGCTTTTTTAGGCCTTACAGCGCGATCCGCTATAACTAGGTACAACCCCTACAAGTTGCACAAGTTGTACAAGTTGTACAAGTTGCACAAGTTGCACAAGTTGAGGAAAGGGAAAACCATGAAACCAATCTATACCGCCGCCATCATCGCGCTTGGCGCGGCCATGGCGCTCTATTTCGCCGACCTGGCGGAAACCGCGCGCGCGCTCGATTATCAAGAGTGTGGTGGCGGCGTCTATTGCGCGCCCGCTGATCCGCCCATGCGGCGCTAACATCATGCGCCATGATCCGCGAAATTATACCCGCCGCGACATCGACGCGGCGCTCGAAAGCCAGCACGTCCGGGACGCCGACAAGGCGGCGCTGCGAGCGGAATTGACGCGGCGCGACTGGCAGGCCGTCGCCGACGTATTCGAGCGCGGCGCGGCCTGTAACGGGTGCGAATATTATGAATGGTGGTACGCCAGCGGCGTAGGCTTTGACGCCGAATGCCTACTTTTATCAACGACGGGCGCCCAGCCGTGGCAATGCCCGCAGCATGACAACGGCCCGAATGAAGACGGGCAGGAGTAAAATTGGAATGACGGATAGACAATTTGTGCTTTACTTGCGCGTCAGCACCGCGCGCCAGGGCGCCAGCGGATTGGGCCTTGAGGCTCAACGCGCCCTAGTGGCGCCATACGAGCGCCATATTATTGCCGCATATCAGGATGTCGAAAGCGGCAAGCGCGCTGACAGGCCGAACCTTGCCCGCGCCCTGGATCATTGCAAGCGCGAGGGCGCTTGTCTGTTAATCGCTAAGGTTGATCGGCTATCGCGCGATGTCGAATTCCTATTCAAGATCAAAAACTCTGGCGTCGATATCCTTGCCGCCGACGCGCCGCACATGGGGACGCTTGAGTGGGGTATCCGCGCTGTGTTCGCGCAGCATGAACGCGAGGAAATTTCCCGCCGGACCAAGGCCGCGCTGGCTGCTGCGAAAGCGCGTGGCGTCAAGCTCGGCTCCCCCAACCCGGCGGCCGGTGGCCGCGCTCGCGCCAAGGCAGGGGCCGCGCGTGTCAGGGCTTGCGAGGATGGCGCCTGGAGCGCCGTCAAGGCGCTGCATGACAACGGCGCGAGTCTGCGCCGCATCGCAGATTACTTAAATGAAGACGAAGCCCAAACCGCGCGCGGCGGGAGGTGGCATGCCTCCACCGTTCGCAATTTACTTTTGAAAAAAGGAGCAATTTGAAATGGTTGGCAAACTAACGCCTGATTATATGTTGTCAGCTTCCCGCATCCCCGCGTTGATGGGGTTGTCGCCCTACGCGACGCAAAACGAGTTGCTGAAGGAGATGGTCGATCTGGTTCACAATGGCATCAAGCCACCCGCCTGGGCCGGGAACGAGGCCACTGAGTGGGGCAATCGCTTGGAGCCAATCGTGCTGGCGGAAGCTGCGCGGCGCCTCAACCTGAAGAATGTCAAGCTCGACCACGGCGAGCCGTTCTTCCACCCCACGCTTGAGCTTGCATGTTCCCTGGACGGGACGGGCGACGGCGCAGGCACCGTCAAGACTGACGTATCTAGCCTGATCTATTGCGTGAATGCGCCGCAGATCGACATCGCCGGCCCTGGCGTATTAGAGGCGAAGGTCACGAGCGCTTTCCCAGAAAATTCGCCGCCGTCGCATCGAGGGCCGCTTCAATTGCAAGCCCAGATGATGTGCACAGGGGCCGCATGGGGCTGTATCGCCACGCTCTACCGAGGCATTGAATTGCGCCTATTTATTTACGGCAAGGACGAAATGATGCAGCGCAGGATCGCGGAAGCCGTTGATGATTTCGAGCGGCGCAAAAGAGACATGGATTGGTATCCCGTCATTAGCAGCGACGATGCAGATGTTGCGTTTTCAAACGTCGATCAAGGCGCTCCACCGCTGGACTTTGACGCGCTCAATGCTTCTCTGTTAGTGTCTGATTTGTTGAAAGCGCGCGCCGACAAGGTTGACGCTGAAGACAGAATCGACGCAGCGCAGACTGCCATTAAGGAAATAATGGGCAACCATGACGCGGCAATCGCAACGGTTGGCAATATGAAGTATCAGGTTGGCTGGGGAATGCGACATTACAAGGCCGCTCCCGAAAAGATTACGCCGCCCAAGGCGGCTTACAGCGTCCGCAGCAAAACGCTTGCGATTAAGGAGCTGCCATGACGCCGGCGCAGAGAAGGGTCTATGATGAGATCGCGTCCTATATCATGCTGTACGGACATTCGCCGTCGCATCATGAGATCGGTGAGGCGCTGGGCCTGAACACCTCCACAATTACGAGGTGCATTGAGAGGTTGGCGGAGGCCGGTTACATCACCAGCATCCCCGGCGCAGCAAGAACACTTAGGATTGTTAGGGAGCCATAAATGGGCCGATACAAAAAACTGAGAAAGATGGGACAAATGCCGCGTTGAGCGCATTTGCATCCCGCAACGCAAATGGGCCATATTAAATCTTTTAAACAAGGAGACATGACATGGGAATCTACGTCGAAACCCTGCGCAAGCAGATCGAAAAAAATGAAATCACATTTCCGAGGGCCGTCGATTTTCTGACCGCACGCGGCATCCACGAACTGACAGCCATCAGGCTCCTAACGGGATACTCGCATCATGCAATGTAAAATGACGGACTGGGAAATCGTGCAGATGGCCTTTGACGAAGGTTCGGACGAGTGCCGTGGGTGCGAATTTCTCGGATACGAATACGCGAGCGACACCGGGCCGGATAGCTGGTGTGAACTGGGGAATAGAACGGGTCATGACCCGAAATGGTGCCTAGCCTACGACAGGATCAACGAGGAATTAGAAAATGACGAATAAAGGTATTTTACTTTTCACTGCATCGCTCATCATCTGCGTTGCAGGGTGGCTCGCGGCGTTCGACGCCATCACTCGCCAGGTGGAGATCGACTTTCAGGAGTGTCGCGGCAAATGGTGTCAGCCAGAGGATGTCGTGCGGTGAGTATATCTCGGATCATCGACCAGCTAATAATCGAGGATGGACGGCCAGCGTATCAGATCGCTGATGCTGCTAATATCAGCGGCCAGCTACTGCATAAATATCGGTACTCGAAGCATCAACAGCCGTGGGCTAGGCTCGAAAAAATCCTTGATGTACTCGGCTATGAATTGGAGGTCGTCAGGAAATGAATAAAATGTCAAAAAGACAACTCGCCGCCGTCAAGGCCGCTTCTAAGAAGCGGCAGGACGATGCCGCTGGCTGGCCGAAATACTCGCGCACACCAATGGAGACTTTCGCCCGCCGGATCGGGACGCGGCGCTTTGACACCGCCGACCGCTCCGACATGCTGCGGGTGCAGCATAGAGGTCAGGCCCTTAAGTCTGACAAGAAACAGGAGAATAAGTGATGCACGTCACACTTAACGGTATCCGGGAGCATCGGCCCATGAAAGGAGAACGGAAATGAAGAAATTTTTGACTGCCTCTGTTATCGCCGCGCTGCCTGTCTTGGCCGCGTGTAGTGACGCCGACGTGGCCTCGCGCAATCTGTCAAAGGCTGCCGATATGTTCGAAATCAACCGGCGGATCGTGTTCTACAACGGCATCACCGGCGACTACATCCTGACCATCGAGGGCCGTTGTTCGCTCGGGAACCGTGACATCGGGAACCATGACAAAAGCCGCCAGATTACGGTGACGTGCAAGACGGGGCCGAGCGCCTTTAAAAAGCACTTCCTGGGCCTGTCCGACAACGTAACGTTCTTCGCCGAACAGATGGAAGTGGCCGACGTGAGCGTCTACCACAGCCGAATCGTCTTTAAGCCGCAATCCATCGTTCCAGAAATGGACGCGCGCGGCGATGCTGGTGACCTTCTCAAAAACCGCCACTAAACAAACGAGCCCGATGCGGGCAAGGAGAGAAGATGACGACGTGGAACCTGGAATATTACGCGCGGGAAAATTGGGAGCATCGACCCTGCAAGGACGGCTGGAAACAACTCCTAGCCGCTCTCAAGACCCGGCAGGTGTCCAATGACTGAGCGCGAAAAGCTGGTAGAGGCGATGGCGCGTGCGTCTTGGGATGCTATTTGGCAAGACAAGTACGACTCGTTGAGTTTCAACAATAGGCAGATAGCGATCTATGGCGCATCCGCCGCCCTCGACGCGCTAGAGCGTGAACTAGGTCTTGAAATCCCGTCTCACAAGGAAAGGGAAACTAAGACATGAGAGACGACCAATACCTCACAGGTCTGGCCGCGATTGCAGCGATAGTTGTGCTGGTCGTGGCCATGATTTTCAGCGGATAGAAACGAGCGGGAGACAAGACATGACGCGAGTTAGAATTACCGGCCCGAAAGGCACGGTTGAAATCGAGGTTCCAAAGGCTGTCGCGGCAGATGGGTACTCCACCGAAAATATGACAGTGACCGCGCTGTTGGAGCAGGTGGTTCGCGCCTATAACGCAATGTCGCCGAAGTAGCGCGGGAGTTAAGAGGATGGCAAGGAACAGGATCAAGGCGGTCATTTGCGCTTCGCCATCTGGCGGTCGCCCCACCACCAGAGTCGGCCTCGGTGCGGCGGCGGTGGTTTGGTTGTTCGGCGAAAGGCCCTAGGCGCAAGCATGCTGGTAGACGCGAGAGAGGCGGCGAGACTTACGGGGTATCGCACAGAGCGGCGGTTCCGGTCTGCCGTCTCGCGGGGCGTCATGCCTGGGCCACTGGACGCGCGGGATGTGGGGGAGGCGCTAATTGCACAGCAGTTGGCTAGGGAATGGACAGACCGGCGAGAATCTTGGTGCGGACAATAGCGCGGCGGGGGATACAGATATTCCCGTCTACGCAGTCGGGCGACCATGACGAAACAAGGACCAATTCGTCCTTGGTTTCCTTCACGGCCCAGCCCACGGTTTTGATCGGCGTTGCGGCCAAATCTTTTACGTCGCGTTCCTGCTGCCACGATCCCGTTAAAGAACTGGCGTCAATCCATTCGACGTAATACAGCTTTCGGGTCACTGCTTGGCCACGCCCTTGATCTTCTCGTATGTCCGCAGCCCGCCCATGCCGAGCATACCGAACATCAACTCCCAAAGTATCTGGTCGAGAACGGGTGGCTTGGGGAGCGGATGCCCGATCAAGTCACCGAACCACAACGCCAGGGGGGTTATGACGTACTGAAACCCGAGGGCGATAGCGCAGCACCACCCGATAGCAGGACGCCATCCGCCGATGAACAGAGAGCCCGTATTTGCTTCGGCCTCGTTGACTTTGTTCTGAGCCGAGTCCCATGCCATGAGGTCTGTTCGGAGCGCCTGTTCTGCCTTCGCCTTCACGGCAGGGTCCGGTATGAACTTGTCGATGATCTTGAGGCCAGCGCCGATTGCGTCGTCTATGCCGAAAGCCATGTCAATAACTCCAATCCGCTGGCCGCGAGGCGTTCGCGTGGCCCACGTCCAAATGCGTGAACGTCTTGCCGTGGCCAATCCCGACGAAGCCCATTTCGTAGGCCAGTTTCTTGAGCCGGTATCTGGACTCGCCTGTCGGGTTGGCAATGTCCACCGCCATCCCCTGCGAATGAGCGCCGGGCAATGCCTTGTCCCTTTCGTCCGGGTGGTTTCGGCAGCGATAGCCGCCGCCCTTTGTAATGGACAACGGACGGCCTAGCCGTTCGCGCAATTCATCCAACGCGAACACAAGGTCCGGCTTCACGTCCACCTTGCCGCAGCCGCAGGAGCAGACGAACTCGCATTCCTTGAAATACTTAACCTTCGACCAATCTAGCATTCTTCCTCGCAAGGTATTTCAAGCCGTCTTGAACCAATCCCCAGACAACACGATCAGACAGCGGGACCGATACTTGTCTTTTGCCAGTGACAACCTGGATGTGCAGGGACTCGTCGCCGCCGAAGTCGCGGAAGTAAACGAGTTGGGGGTGGTCAGACATCGAACACCCTTCCCCGGAACTCCGCGCCGTGTTCGTTGACGTGAACGACTTCCGGCCACAACAGACGACCTTGATGGAATGTGAGAACGGCGAACCCGCTCCTCCAATTTCGAGGGGAATCTTCCATGTAATCTCGGAACTGCGGCCCGTAAGGATCGGCGAGCGTCCCGGTATCGACGCCCCACCGCGTGCCGTTATAGTCGGAATACGGCGTCACTTTGAGGCTGTGCAGATGCCCAGTGACCATCGTCTTACCGGATGTCACTGTGTTGTTATGGGTGGCGTGAATGCCGCCCTTGAATCGGTGCTTGATCACCACCTCGTCATTGACCCAAAGGGACCAACACGGAATCCATTCAGGGAAATTGTCCTTAAGGTGCATCCCGGAGACGTTGGCAAATTCCGGGGCCACGGAGGCAAGGCGGGACTCGAAACGGGCGTCATGGTTACCTAACGTCCAGACGAACCGCGCACCCTTCGCCGACTTTCTGATTTCCTCAAGGCGTTCCCGGCAAGCCTCGATTTCTTCGGAAACACTCGGGCGGTCTTCCCACCCAATCGGCGCATGACGTGATACGCTCGCGCCGTCGAATACATCGCCGTTCATAACGACGATCTTGGGCTTGAGTGTTTGGCAGGCTTTCAGAAACGCTTTATGCGCTTGCGATACAATGCATGGCCAGTAGTGCGCATCGGACGCGACGAGAATCGTGCCGTTCTCGACTTCCATACATTGCCGCTCTGGATGGTTGTCTGTCGGCGCGGTGGTTGGCGCAAAAATCGGACGCCCTGTTTTGGCCTCGATGCTGGCCCGGCGCTTGTAGACGTTCCGTTCCGTAGTGCCTAATTCTCTCGCCGTTTGGCTTGCGCCGAACTGCGTGAACAGGCCGATAAACTCTTCGTCGCTACATGCGGCGGCTGTCATTACGACCCCTTGCCGCTGCCCGCCGTGAAGATGAAAGCAGGCATTCCGCTCGCCGTTCGGACTTCCCACGTCTCGGTCGGATCGTTGTCGAAGTCTAGGAAATCATCGATCTTCCGAACCAACTGGACCGGCTGCGGGTCAACGAATCCGCACTGGCCGAGCGCCACGATGTTCTCGGCTGTCGACTTAAAAAGCGGTTGGCTTTTCTTCGCCGCCGCCGCCAACTCCGTTATTGCGGATTCGGTGAGGCAGTGAAAGCGAATTCCGACGATCTGACCTGGTTCCCCGGCAAGAACGGGAGACGCGAAGAACAAGAGGGCTGCTGCGAATAGGGGGCGCATGTCTACTTCTTCAATGGCCGGAGAGAAACTTGAACGCCCCGGCACCGACGCCACTGCCTAGGAGTCCAATGAACGCGATTACCCCCAACCCTTTATTCTTCATGGCCTTGTAGTCCGAAACCGCTGGTGCGATCTCCAGATCAACTCGTCGCTTTAATTCCGCGTGGCTTTCCGCGAGAAGCTTCACCGCGCCAGTCAATTCCGTCAGCTTGTCCTCGATGGCGTCGAGTTTCTTAAACGCGGCCTCATGCTGGCGGCGGTTCTCTCTAACCTCTGCGCGAAGCGTCCCGATTATTTCGGAGAGTTGGTCTAGCTCGGCCATCACCGACCCTCCTTTGGCCCGAGCTTTTTCTTGTGCCGCAACGCGCCCGACTTGTGCCGACGTTTAACGACCTTGCGGATCGGCTTTGCGGTGGCTTGCTGCTTCGCCATTATGGCTTGCTCGCTCGCAGCGCCTTCTTGGCGTTGTACTTGGCAATAACGTCAGCCGGTAGAGTCGCATCAAGAACCAATATCGACCCGATAATATCTTCCTCAATGCGCGTCATGGTCTTGTCGCTCGCTGCCATATCGGCAAGCCACGCTTCCATTGCTGTCAGAGTGGGAGGAACAAACTTGACAACGTCACCAGAAACATAAGTGTCCTTGTCGGCAACGGTGTCGTCGGCGACATCGACCCATGAAAGCCCGGAAGATACCGGGAATTCATCGCCCGGATTGACGATTTGACAAATTCTTGTGCCTTGAATAAGAGCCTTTTTCATTACTTAAACTCCAAAACGATTACGTAGCCGGAACCGCCATCGCCGCCATTGTAAGCCGTCGTGTTGATGTTCTGAGCGCCCGAACCGCCGCCGCCAGTATTGGCAGATGCAGCCACGCCAGCACTGTTGTTAGCGTTGGCTGGGGATGCGCCCGCGCCGCCGCCAATGCCGCCCCGTGAATGTGATGCGCTTGGAACCACGCCGGTTCCGCCAGGACAACCTTTAAAATTAAACGAACCACCGGAACCGGAGCCACCGGCTCCACCCGACGCTGGCACTCCTGCTGTTGCTCCTGCCGTTCCACCACCGGAGCCGCCCGTCGCCGAAACGTAGGCACCGAACGAACTTGTACTTCCGGCTGATCCGTCACCGCCTGACGTTCCACCGGCACCGCCTGCGCCTACCGTTGCCGTTTCTGATGATGTTCCGGTAACGTCGATCAACTCGAACGCCAGACCGCCTTCGCCTCCACCACCGGCACCGAACTCACCGGCTGTTGTCGGAACACCACCGCCGCCACCGCCGCCACCGCGCACGATGGCAATGACCGACGTAATTCCAGCAGGCTTAGTCCAGGTATTAGCGCCGGAAGTCGTAAAAGTTTGAACCGACACCAATCGACCAGTAAGCCCTGTCAGATTTGCGCCGCTTCCAGCTACTGAAGTAAAAGTAGCATTTCCACTGTCATCAAGTGTCGCGCCTGTTGAGTTTTGAAGTGTTTTACCGCCAGTTCCATCAAACCTCGCGAATGCGTTGTCAGTCGATGATGCAGGACCATTAACATCGCCGCTGCCCGCACCATCCGCGCCCTTGTTGGCCAAGTCGTCCCAGTAGGCGGTGCCGCCGACGGCCGGGGTCTGGCCGGTGCCAGCCTGGATGCAGATGAAGGAGGAACCGTTGTAGACGACGGCGTCGTTCAGGGCGTAGGCGGTGCCTGCGTTGTAGGTGCCTTGCCATTCAATTTTTGCGACTTCGGCGGCAGCGGCGGATGCTGCGGCATTGGAAGCAGAAGTAGCTGCTGCGTCTTTGTAGCCGGACGTGGTGGCTTTATCAGCGGCAACCGTGGCCTTGTCAGCCGCTACCGTGGCCTTGTCAGCCGCTACCGTGGCAGCGTCAGCAGCCGCAGCGTCAGCACTGGCAGATGCGTTGTTGGCATATGTTTGTGCATTGGCGACTTCAGTGGCGGTGGGGCCAGCTTCCGGGTTGCCGGTGCTGCTGTTAAAAACCAGCGTCTTCCCAAGCCGATCCGCCTTGGCCGGCAGCGTCATGTCAATGGTTGTCGGATCAGTTACCGGCGCAATGATGGAGCGGTCCACACGCTCGCTAATTTGCTGGTCAAAGATCGTGAGCGCGTCAAGCTGCTCGTTAATCGCAGAGGCGCGGAAATCGCCAGCCGTCACAAAGTCGGTGGTCCGCTCGATATCCCTGGCGCCAACAATCGTAATGCTATCATCACCGTCAGGCGTGGTGGGGACGTTGGTGCCGACGACAATGGTTACGCTGCCTGTGCCGTTGGCATTGATCGACACAGTGTAGTCGGTGGTCAGCGTCAGCAGGGTCGCATTGAAATAAACGGCAATGTCATTTTCATCAAGTATTTCAAAGGTAAAGGCATACGGCCCGGTGCCTGCCGAACCGCTGAAAACGACCCTACGGGTGACTGCGTTGATATTATAGTCTGCCATTTTTCAATCCTATTGCATGGAGGGAATATATCATTTTATTTCCCATAACGCACAACTACATTTTTATTCATCACCATGTCTCTGGTGAGCGACGGGAACTCTACTTTGTCATCCTTTAGCCCATACATGGCCCCCGGCATGGGTTCTGGCTCGCCAGTCGCAGGGTTACGCACCATTTCATATTCGCCATCTTCCCGCCGATATATTTTGCCGAACATGCGAAGACGCGCCAATTCTCGATATTGGTCGACGACTTCGTTTACTTCATTTTGAAGAACGCCAATTTTCGGCGTCAGGCCAGATTCGCTATAATCATCAATCGCCCGATTAAGACGATCAACGATTGCGGCTTCCATGTTCATGCCATCTATTTTTATTTCTTTGGCGTACAATTTAATATAGCGATTTTGCTGATCCGCAGTTAAACGGACGCCATCAATGTTAAAAGATGGGTAGCTAACGCCATGATTAATTTGTGCCAATAGCATTTGCAGTGGGCTGTAGTGCCCCTGAGACACGCGCAACGGAGTTGCCACCAACATTCTGTCGGACCCAACTTCATTTCCGTATGGATCGAGCTTAACAGGAACGCCCTTATTGAATGCCGGAACTTTTGAAAGCATACGATTATACGCTTCAAAAAATGCGCGGACACCTGGCTTCGTTGCGTCCATCCCCAAAACATCTTCCGCCCATTTCTTTTGGCCAGATGTCGGGGCAACATTTGAGGAACGTGGGTCTATAATTGACTCAATCTTGCCAAACAATGCGCTATCTGCAAAATTAGCAATCGGCATGGCGCGCGTGGTGTAGAAGCTCGCCGTTCTGCGAAGATAGGCATCAATCATTAATGCCATCCTGTCGCCCTTATCGGTCTGGCGCTGACCAAATATAGACGCAAACTCAGCAATCCCTTGCATCGTTGGGACACTCGTGGAGTATTCAGCAAGAGATGCCGCCATGGCATCAACCATTGTGGATATTTCTGTGTTGTCTGGATCGTACTCTTGGAACTTCATTGCATCGGCTAGTGCGGCCCCCATGAGAAACGGCATATTTACTGGGTCAAGCCGTTTTAATGACACATAAACTTTGCCTTTAAGGTTGCCGGTCCCGACGGTAACGGCATCCTCGCCTAGCATTTGCTGCAATTTAGAAACATTAGAAGGGGAGAGTTCATCCTCGCCAAAAACAAGGGAGAACTCTTGCCAGCCAGCAGACTGCAAAGCCTTCCTGTCTTCTGTGTCACTGGGGCCAGCGCCGGTTGTCTTGCCGTTCGCCGCCAATTGGTACCCCGCCAATCCAACGGTGCCGCCAAGCACCAATCTGCTAATTGCCAAATCACGATGGCGACCACCTTTTGAAAACTCAGAATAAAATCTTGGGGAAACAAAATTTAATATCGGAATCCGCGCTGCGCCCTCAATACCAATGTTGGTAACGGTTTTTGAAAATAGCGTGATTGGTTTGACGGCCCAGTGGTTCATCACCTTGATGGCGGCCCAATAGGTTTTACCTAATGGGGCCTCCATGTCGATCATGGCCGTTAGCGTTGCTTGCTTGCGGAACGCATCAACGCTTGCCTCAATATCCGCAGGCCGCTCAGTTAGAAACGTCCCAACTTCCTTCTGGGCGGTTGCTAGTGCCTGATCCGGGGTCTTGCCATTTGCAATGGCAGCATCATAAATACCAGCGCCATAGCGCCATGCCTGTTCATGCAATTCCATGCGGGCCGCAATGCCACCAGTAAATGCGTCCCCAGCGGAAAGGCCACGAAATGCGATTGAGTACAGTAAGCCAAGGGCATCAAGAGATTTGCCAGCTAGGGTGCCGCTCAAATCTCCAGTGCGTATTTCTTTTCCCACCATTGCGGAAAGCATTTTGAATTTAGTGTTGCTAAACGCTTCTGCGGAAATGGGATTTTTAGCCGCGTCTTTTGCCGCGCCACCCTCCTTTAATCTGATCGCAGCAAGCGACAAGCCATCAAGAATGCCATTGTAAAAAGCAGATGTGCGGGCATAAATATCTTGGGCGTAATATCTGTCTGGGGAAATTGAAATGCCACTACGGCCTATTTTTTGAGATAGCGAATTTACTGCCTTCCCGACGCCCTGCCTAACCATGCCAACAGGCATGGCTAATGCCCTCTCTGGCACATCCACAATTAAAGTGGCCGCGTTCGCCGCAAAGTTATAAAGGTGAGTGTCCCAATTCGTAAGTAGAACGGATTGATTCATATAGACAATGGCGTCCAGTGTTTTCTTGCCAATGCCAGCATCCAGCAATTTGTTTCTGCCATCCCTGGTATTAACCTTAACGTAGGATTCCGCCAAAGCGCGCAATTGGTCATCACCGCCAAGGTTGTCCAGGGCGGCGCGCAATTGAGCTTGTGACACTCCGTCAGCCTCACGGACCCCCTTGAAAACATTCATGGCTCTGGCGACATCAGTTTTTGCGCCCGTCATTTGATCGAAGATAATCATATGCTGGGCAATTGCTTCGCGCAGTTGCAGCTTCTCGACATCGCTCAATGCCCCAGATGCGGCGCGCACCATCATTTCATCAACTCTAGCTGCGCTTGCATCGTGTAGCTCCTGCAAGCCAGCCAATTTAACAGCGAGTTGGTTGGCCCCGACTTTAGACTCCAGCGGCAATCCGCGAAACATATTCTCAAGTATGCGCTCCGGCACCCCGCTTTCCTTGGCCCGGTCATAAATGCTCTGCACAGTTTGCGCTTTTACATCTTTGCCAACGGTAGCAGAAAAAGCTTGCACTGTAGCCGCGAGTTCATCCGCGTCATAAAACTGAGTGTTCGCGCGACCTTGCTCAATCCCTGCTTGCTTTTGTTTTTGAGTTGGGCTTGGGGCCTGCCTGGGCGTCCCAACTTGACGCAGCCGCTCTTGCGTAAATTCATCAAGCTGTTGCTCAGATACCGGCGTTGGCAACTCAATCGGGGGTTCAGTGGCATCTGTAGCCTGCGGCGGAGGCTCAATAGGCTGTGCCGGCTGCGGCGCCCCGCGCTTTTTCTTAACTTTATAATCGGGCGCAGTCTTGGCGCCAGGCGTTGTAAGTGGTTCAATGATTTTTTTAGCCAGGCCAAATGGGGCCTTGAGGGCTGCGACCTCAATCGCTTGGCCCTGCCCTGGCTCCGCGACAAGATTAGTAGGCGCCCCCGTATCAGAAGACAAAATTTCGGGAGCGCCTTCTGGCATTTGCTCTGTATCAATAGCCATTATGGTTGCTCCTGATTGGGCGCCAATAAGTCCATGACCTCTTGTATAACATCTACTTCTGGCTTGCGCATTGATTGATAAACCTTTTGCCCGCCCTTAACCAGCGCCTCCCCGCCCTTGACTAGACCGCCACCAAACGCAGCGCCGATACCAGTGGACAGGGCCGTCTGTGCCGCCCGCTGCTCAAGTGGCGCCTCAACCCCGGCATGGGCCTCGATAGCTTGTTGAGCAATGTCGCTGCCGCCACCCATGGTCGCGCCAGCAGCAGCGGCAGATCGCGCAGGTGCAGCAACGATTTGCTTGGCCAGCTCAGTAAGTGATCGGCTAATGCCAACAGTGGCGCCCTTTGTGGCTAGCGCGCCCACGCCCAAACCGGCCCACGTTGTTGGGTCTTTAAGCACTCCCTCCATAAAACGGCCAAAACCCTTCCAGCTAAAAAATGGAAGCCGGTCGTATTGTTTCGCCATGTAAACAAATGATTTAGCATGATCTGTGGACCCGCTAAAAACAATTTGCGCCGCTTGGTGCAGGGTACCTTGGTCGCCAGCAAAGTTATGGGCAAACGACCCCATTGTCTCAATCCCATAAATAGCTGCCTCGTCATCTGTCCCGACAAACGACTTCCCCTCATATAGCGTGTAGAGGTTCTTGGCGTGTTGCGCGAAAGCCGGATCAAGTTTTAATTGATCCTCGCTTAACGGCGTATCCTGCATCGCTTGTCCGGCGCTGGACGTTTCTTCTGCGTCCATTGGCGTCAAATCCGGCATTAAATCCATCAAGGCGCGCCGCTCAAACATTAGGGCAAAATCATCACTCATTTGTCGGGCCGCCTGCTTTGAATTTTTGCATAGATGCGTTCTAATCTTGCCTTAATATCGTCTATTTCTTTTTTGGTAAGCCCAAGTGATTTTGCATTTCCCCTGAGTTTACTCAAAAAATCTTCTAGTTCCAGAACAGTTGATTCCGTAATTTCACCGATTTTTTCTCCAAAATCTTTTTTTAGTGCCGCAAGCTCGGAATCAATAGCTGCCTGCGCTTTGCTGGACTGAATATCAGACAAATATTTACTTGCAACTAATTCAATAGTCGGAACAGGACCGCGCTTGTCTTCTGGCGTCCTGCTCCATTCATCGAATTGCTTTTTATAATTTTCCTCGATTGCTCTTTGAGCCTCCAATTGAATTTCCGCCTGCTTTGATGATACTTGAAATCCAGCGAGGGGAACAATTTTTGCTATAGCATTGGCTGCTCTTGCAATCGCGGCGGCGCGAGCGCGGTTCTGCTCTAGGATCATCGGCCTTAATCCTATTTGCTCTGTTGCAGACAAACGCAGCAACTCAGCTTCTTTGTCAAATGTATTTACATCAATGATCTCGCCACGCAAGATGCGACTTTGCATGTGATTGACCCGGGCGGGGTTATCTTCTCGTTTTTTCCACCCCGACATACTTTGGTCATAACTGTCTATAGCCGCCGCAGAAATGGCTGCGCCGCCGCTTTTAATTGAGACGGCTTCCAATTGCTTTTTTAGCTTTTGGTACTCAGGGCCATTATACTGAGTATTTCTCATGGCCACCATTATTTCGGTGGCTGTGCCGGTCATTTCATCATTATTATTTTTTTTTCTTTCAGCAATGGTATCGGCCCTGGCCTTCCGCTCCTCTCTAATATTTTTTCTGACTTCCGCTTGTTGCTTGTTAGTTAAGCCAACATAAACATTAGTGTAGCGCCCAAAATCGCCTCGATCAATGTTCCCACTAAAGTCGCTCGACAAAGCGTGATCAACCAAAACATTCATTTTAGCTGTGTAAACAACGTCCCTAACTTTGCCACGCTGGGCCACAATGTAATCTGGGTCATTGGTCGCAACTATGGCGTCATTTGTTGATCTCAAAGCAATCGCCATTTTCCCTTCTACTTCCGGCACAACTCGGCCATCAGGCAGCTTTATGTTTCCGCCAGTATCAGAGCGTATAATTTCCTCCAAAATATTTGGCAAAACCTCAACCTGCCTCTCGGCGACATCCTTGAAGCCCGCCTGCCTTAATTTGTATTCGCGCTCAAGAGCGTTTCTATAAGTAGACGATGCAAGGGTATTGACGGCGGCTGAGTATTGATACGCAGACTGCGGATCAATTTGAGCGAGCAGATTGGAATGACCATTAATCATGTTGTTGAGATCATTTTGCATACTGCCAATATCAATGTCTGCGCCTCCAGACATGGCAGCATTTATCTCAGCTAATTTGTTTTTAGCTTGAGCCTCTAATTGAGTTTTAAGTTGCACCGCCGCAGTCGCCCTAGAGGCTCGGCCAAAGATGGTAAAACGATCTCCAATAATTTCATCAAGATCACGCCCGCCATCCATTGCCGCCTGCATTTGCTCCGGCGTCACAGGGTTGTCATACCTAAATTTAATAGCTTCTTCTTTGGTGAACTCTCCAGCTTTCTCAAAAACAAAAGATGACATTTTGCTTAGAGCCGCCGCCATATCTGTATAGCCACTTGCCTGCATTCGCGCAGCCGTGGTGTAATCAACGGCTGGCACAGAGGTAACGCCGACGCCAAGAGGCCGATAGCGCGGAAGTCGTTCAGCCATTAATAAAGCCCTCCAAGGCCAGGTCCCGGGAGCCCAGAGCCGGCCATCGGCGTTAAGTTAGGTAGCGCTCCACCAAATGTAACTGGCTGCAATCCAGCCAATCCTGTTGCTGGAGCATTCAATGGGGTTGTCAGTGACGTTGGCGCGCCAACTGCGGCGCTTGGCGCCCCGCCCACAAAACGACCCAACATGCCAGCGCTAACAGCGGTGGATGCCAGCGTCATAAAGGCGGCGCCGCGCGCTTGAGCTATTGCGGCCCTGGCTGCCGATTCATATTGTTGGGCCTGCAATTCTCCAGAACGCAAAACAATAATGGCGTTATCCCGTGCCATATAATTTTCCTTGGCGCCCTGCGCCAATGCGTATTGCTGCAAAGCGCCAGCGCTACCAGAAAATGGATCAATTCCCCCAGCGCCAGCCCTAGCAGTGAGAGTCGCCTGCGTCCTAAGAATATTGTCCAAAACAGCCACGCCTTGCTGCTTGTATTTTAATTCTTCACTCTTGCCCTGGGTTCTGCTTTGCGTTGCCTGCGCCATATATCCATCGGCAGTTGTTTTGCCAGCCTGGACTTGAGCCGCCGCACCCATGGCACCAAGAGCAACAGCGACGAATGGTAGGGCCTGAGCCATGTTATTGTCCTATGCTCACTTTGTAGTCGATACCCAACAGCGTCATTTTCAGCGGCACTGTCTGACCAATAGTAATTTGGCCATCATACCCATAACCCAAAATGCCGTGAAGCGTTTTAATGCCGGTGTACTCTGCAACATCATCATCAAGAAGATTGGTGCCAAATCTACGAAATGGCACTTCTTTGCCATTAATCGTCATAGCTTGCGTCTCAAACAATTCGGCATTTACCTCAAAAATGCGCTTCTTGAATCCCCGCAGCGAACCGCTTTTAAGGCGCGGCTCCACCGGAAGCGTGATGATTGACGGCGTAAAGTTTAATCCGACCTGATAGCTGGTGGCTGCCGACTCCGCGAAGGTAACGGTGTAGGGAGACGCCGGAACGGTCTGATCTGGTTCAACCACGCCATCCCTGATAATCTTTACAGTCTCAGCCTCAAGATGGTCCATCGTAACTGATGCGGCAGCGCCGCCGGTTTTGGCGCTATCGAGCAAAACATTCGGGTCAAAGACCTCAACGTAATAAACATTTGCGGCGTTGATGGTCCGCTTGACAACCGTATAAATGTCATCAACGTCAACGCCAATTCCAATAAATGATCCGTCCGTTGTCCACTCAGACGGAGCAATGACGTTTTGCGACCGCAAGATGGTGTAGCATGCAATTGATCCGTCATCGTCATTGATGATCAACAGCCTGTCACCCTCATCCGTAGATGTCGAAACACGCACCGCCATCTCAACAGGCGACTTGAGAAGATGAGAGGACAGCAATGATATCTTGGCTGCGGTGTAGGCATTTTGCGTGTCGGTGTACAAAAACTCTTGCAGCGATTTGCCCTGGCGCTGGACGAAGATCGTGGCGCCGTCAATGTTTTGCAATCGGATGCCGGGCTTGCTACCATACGAGGTTTGCTTTTTGACAATCAAATTGGTTGGCGTGATCGGCTCATCCAGCGCCTGCGGCACATAGAACTCGCCGCCGGTTGTAAAGACTTGCAGATGCCGGCCTGCGTAGATATCGACAATGGCATTGAACGTGCCCGTGTCCAGCGTGGCCTGCACCGCATCATCATCCAAACTCTCATTGGGAGAGAAGTCAAAAAAATTACCTACCCTTGAGCCGAAAAGGGTGGAGGGCAAAGCCTTTGTGCCGCCGAAATACATACGCCCTTCATGGAACGTCACGCTGCGTGGATAGCCACGCGCTGCCGACCAAGCATCATCATAACCATGCTCGGTCTCGTAATCGCCAGCACTGATTGCGCTGGTGTCAAAAAATGGAATCTCAACGTAAGCCTTGACTACGGTATCACTGACAAACTCAATAATTCTAGCGCGGCCAAACCCGTTCAGAACATTGATGTATTCATCAACAAATGGGGCGGCAAATGGCTCCACCTTATAGTTTGACGTTGCATCCGGCGCCGTATCCCAATCGGGGTAAACCGTGATAACCTTGGTGGACGCGACATAATCCTCGATGTGCCTAGATTGCCCGCTGCCAGTGCCGGATGTGATGGTAACAAACATTCCATTGGGCTGGTCATCAGACGTAAATGATGTTGCGTTTTTCAGCGTAATCGTGCTGATTGATCCAGCTTGCGCCGACCCAGTATCAGTTGTCGCGCCAGATGCGGTGAGGGTTACATTCCCGCTCGCGGCTGACGGCGTAATATTGTAGGTGGTCACATGCGTATCAATTTCAAACGCATACTTTGGCACAAAATCAAATTCAATTTCACTGGCCGTCCAATCAGCATCAGTGGCGCCACGCACGATTTTAGTGGGTGGCAAATCTTCATGCACAATAATCACGGTATCTGCCGATTGGACCCAATTCATTTCCGGCAAAATCGCAGCCGTCAAACTGGAGACGGTTAAATAATCGTTACCGCTTGCATTGATGTTGGTTATGAGGACGCGGTTTTTGAAAACGTACATGCGGCCCGGCGTGAAAACCAGCATATAGCTGTCGGACACACTAAACTCAAAATGCGCCATGCGAACCGCATTGGCGGCTCCGGCGTCGAGTTCATAAAGAAACTTCGTTCCATCTCGACGCTTGGCGCCACCCTGCGGCTGAATGGAAACATTTCTCGCGGTAGACAGGCCAGACTTGTATTGCGCCAAGTCAGTCCTGGCGCGTAGCTTTGGGTCCATTTCGCCAGAAGTAAAATCGTTTTGGATTTGGATAATCCGGCTCATCCACGCACATCCGTCAGCGGGAAGTCTTGAATGTTCTGCGGCGGAAGATCGCGCCCATCAATATTCATGGCAACACGCATCAAACCGCCGCGCATGTTTTCTGCCGGATAGCCATAAGCGATTTGATGATAATATTGGCCTTTGGTTATTTGATCGGTAATTGGCTCTGCAAATGATGCAGCAAGAGCATGCTTGAGAAGATTGACAAAGTATGGCGGGAAAGAAGACGGCTCCGGGCGGAACTGATAATCAATCCACACACTTTCAAGATTAGTGTAAAGCCCCAAGCTATAGATTTCAAAATCTCGGGTAGTCGGTGCGGACACTGAGCTTGAGTAAAAGACGGCCTTGGGGTTGCCAAGAATGTCGCCAGGAAGTGCGTACTTGTACTTCCACTCATTGATTGGAGCGTCAATCAGGCGCCCAAGCGCAACCTTCTTGATCGACCAGCTATAAGGATACGACATCAACAATGTGTCTTGGATGTCGTCATAAAGACGATCCGCAACCTGCGCCTCGTCAGTACCATCGCTAAAGCTGGAAAGAGGAGACGCGCCAAGCATAATTAGCGCGTCAGAACAAATAGTTAGCTTTGTATCACCAGCGGACATAATCGCCCCTTGTTAGAAGTGGGGCGGGCGCGATGCCCGCCCCAGGTCTAATTAGTCGGTGTCGGTAGCGGCCAGCGTGGTGCCGTCCGCAACGTCAACAACTCCACCCGAGTTCGACAGAACCTGGGTAAGGGTGCTGACGCGAGTACCGCCAGTCGAGGTCACGCAATAGATCAGATCGCCCACCGCAAGGGTGTCCGAAATGTCATTGAAGTAACCAGAGGTATTAACGTCAGCAATCGTGTCGGCGGTCTGGTAGGTGTAGATGCTAGGAGCATTACCCTTCTTAGAAGCCGCAACAACGCCGAGTCCAGAAGCAGCGAAAGCCATGATTCAGTCCTCCTTACTCGGTGCTGCTGATCTTGACGATACCCTCGTCGTCAATGCTAACCGCGCCAGCGGAGAACATCGAAGAAACGAGGAAGCTCGTCTTCTCAGGCACATAGTTGATTTCGGTTTTCTGGGCCATCGAAACACCCAGGCCAACCGCGTCACGATGGAACGCGAAGCTGGAGCGCGTGGACGGAAGCGGCAGACCACCTTCGTCACGATCACCAAGCGTCACGAACTTAAAGCCAAGGAACGTGTCGATCTCGCCACGAACAAGGGCCTTCACCGAAGCGAAATCGCTCGAAGTAAGCTCCTGCTCATCCAAAAGCGAAGACAGGCCATTCGCATGGATTACAATGCAGCGACCTTCAGCCGGGACGTTTTTGGTGTCCAGAGCCTTCTTCGCAGCAAGCAGCTTGGCAAGGTTCATGTTCGTTCCGACGCCACCAATGTCAGTGCCGACAGTCGAGGGCGACGAAGCCGAATTGAGGGCGTCGATGACAAGCTGGTCCATACGGCGACCAATCGCATCACCGACAACCTTCACCAGTTCGCGGCGTTCGTCAAAGTTGACTTTCGCCTGATGGAAGATGTCGCTGTATTCAGCCGCGATGTAATCGGACATCGTGGCGGAAACCTGCGAGTAGGTCACATTGAGCGGGGTAACGTCAGTCTGCGGAACGCGGACAGTCGCAACACCTTTCCCGATTTTCGGGAACTTAACGACAGAACCTTCGACATTCATTCGTTCGCGGGTCACGCCGGCAAGCGCGCGGGACGCCTGATAAGCCTGCTTGACTTCCGCATCGAACAACTGAACGAAGGCATTGGAAATGCCAACGGCCATTTCTGTTCTCCTTCATAAAAAAGTTACTACGGGTTAAGCGCCAAACAGGTATCCATAACGGGCTGCGGCTTGCACGGTTTTGCGCCTCATGCCAAGGCGGTTCAAATGGGCCATTTCTGGGTATCCATTTGGGGAACTATAATATAAAACATAATCTGTTGTAAATATGCAATAGTGTGATTTTTATTCAACACACAAACAAAAGGCCCCGGACAAACCGGGGCCTCTTTTCGTATTCGGAATGGCCTTGTTACATAGGTGAGTAGTCTTGGCTCCCGTAAACCTTCTCAAACATTTTTTCGACCTTGGCTCGATATGCTGGGTCGTTTACATATTCCGGCTTGCCAACCATGGCATTAAGCTCCTCCTTTGATGGCATACCCTCAACAGGGCCAACATCAATAGGCACTGCCTGATCTCCATAATAGCTGCGAATTTTCTGCAAGGCGCGAAGTCCCTGTGCTGTGCCGCCCATGATCTTGAACTCGTCAAAATCATCCTGGCCCCAAACGCCCTTTCGCACCAAGCCTTGCGCCCAATCCGTCATGGATTTGATGGTTGAATCCGCATTCGGCCCAAGTTTTTTGTATTCCTCCTTGTAGGAAATCTGGGCCTGCTCCGCCTCTCGACCAGCCAGCCCAATAAACTTTTCTGCCAATTCATTGAATGCGGCTTGGCTTACGCCGTTTTGCTTGGCCCACGTTTTGTAAACGCCAAAAAGCTCATCATCCTCTGGGATATTAGCCTCTTGAAAAATCTTGGTGTCGTATTCCTCCGGCACTTTATGCTCGCCACGCGAAAACTTCTTTTGAAGTTCGTTGTAGGATTTGACCAAATTCTCAAGATCAGGCCCATCGTTCTCATTCCAAAATTTTTCTGGATACCAATCGGGCCGCTCAAACTCTACTTCCTCATCAGCATCAGCCACCATGGTTTGTGCCACAGACGGCTGGGTATCTTCCTCTCGATGCGGGATTGAAGTCTCCTCCGGCGCCGCCTCTTGGGACTGCGCCTCGGCGCTATCAAGCAGACCGCCAGTTTGCTCCTCGTCACTCATGCCCTTCTCGCTTTCCTAATGTGCCGCTCAATATCGCGGACAAGTGAGTTTTGCCCCTCACGCGCATATCCATGCGAAGCATCTTCGCCAGGATACCATGTGGGCTGCTCAATCGTCAGTGATCGCAAATGCTCTAGCAGTTTTTGCCCGTCATCACTGCCGAATACACGCAAGTACAAAAGATCAATATCGTTTGGTTCCTGCCGTGCATCTTCTATGGATTGCGGCTCAAAGTGCCGCAGCCCATTCCAACCTTCAGCGTCGATCAATTATGCCATTCCTTGTTCCATGCCCGGTTGTTGAGGCGCCTGCCCTTGCTGCGCCTGCATCTGCATTTGTGCCATCTGCGCTGCCGCCTGCACGGCCTGGGCGCGCTCCTCCATAGAGGTGCGGAGTTCCGCAGGCACACCCAGCTTGTCGGCTATGTAATCAGAGATGGCGCTAGTGTTGACCGTCAACTGACCTTCCGGCCCAAGAGCGGAGGCAATCTGCACCCATTGGGTAATCTTCTCGATGTCGCCCATGTTTTGCGCCTGGGCAATCGGGGAAACAGGGCTAACCTTGATCTGCAATCCGTTGACCTTCAAGGGAAGCTCGATCATGCCGCGCTCGTCCATGACGGCCAGAACGCGCGAAACCAGCGGGATCATGGTTTCCGTAATCAGGCGCCCAAAGGCAGAACCAAGATTTTGGGCTAGTTCTTTCATGCGCTCTGCAATTTCCGTCGCGGAGCGGGCTGACATATTGTCGGGCGGCAGCGTGTCATCCAGCATGATCTTCTTGATGTTCATGCGAAGATCGTTGATGACGATCTGGCTGACGTTAAAATCGCCAGATCGCGGCAGCATACGCAGGCTTTCGCCTTGCGGGCCACCATTCCGCGCAACCGGGATGATTGCGCCCGGCACGATCCGAATGGTCTGCGGATTTAGCACACCGTCATCAGCCGCAGTGTAAACGCCAGCAATAGAGAGCGATGCGTTTTTCAGCAGCATCTCAAGGGTTTTGTTCAAAGTCTTGATATCTGGGATGGCGGTGACGAGGGGGCCGCGACCATAGACTTCGCCAGCGACCTTCATATAACGCGCGACAATCCAGGGAGATGACTTCATGCGCCGAGTCAGAAGGTGCGATTTGCCTTCCGGCCAAATGACATGATATTCGTAATCACCGCGGTTTGGGTCAAGGACCGTCGCCTCGATCAACTCGATTTCCTCAGTTGGCTTTTGCTCAATCATTGCAGCAAGGCGGGTCGGTATTTCCGCATCAATCCAGTGCTGCTTAATGGCCTCTGCCTTCAAGCGCATGCGACGGTAAACATTATCAACCTTGCCGTGCGCGCCTTCTTCAATGGCGACTAGATATTGCGGCACGGCAGTGAAGCGGATTGGTGTCACATCATCGCCGGGCTGGATCAACATAACGGCGGTGCCGACCGCCAAGTCCATAAGAAATTCGCCCATTGCCAAATCAAAATTGGTTTGGCGAAGAACCGCAAACATCTTTTCTGCGTATAAGTCTAATGCGGCCTGCGCCTCCTGGCGACGGTCAGGAGGAATTTCCGGCCCCGGCTCAAGGCGGCAGAATCGGCCATGCGGAGGGAACAGACCAGATTGGATGCGATTAGCGAAGCGTTGCGTAGAGCTAATTGCAGTTGAGTCAAAAACCCGAGCCATTTTGTTCTGACCCGGCGAACCGCCGCCCTCATAGTAACCGTCATAGAGGTTTCTCTGCGGAAGGGCGAACTCATAGCAATCCTCATAAATCTGGCGCCAATTATCCTTGCGGCGTTGTGCCAGTTCATGGCGCTTCATAATTTGTTCGACGGTAAGCATCAGCTAGTCCTTCGCTGTATTACGGTTGCTAATGCTTTTGGCCTTAGCCTTGGCATCTGCCTTAGAGGATGCGCCCCACGCGCGCAGGGAAAGGAGCAGGCGCGTGGGGCGCCCCTTCTCGTCGCGCTCCGGGCCGGGCATGTTCCCCATTCGCGCCAAGAAGGATGCACGGCGGGGGTTGTCGCCTGACTTTACAGGTGGCTTTAAGTCCATGCCCTGGTTGCGCGCAGAAGCCCGCCCCTTGGCGTTCAAGCCACCCTCGGGGTTCTTGCCTTCCTTGCGCTGCCACGCTGGAGATTTAGCCACGGGCGGCCCTCATATTGTCAATCAGATTGGGGTACGGGCGACCAGCCTTTTGAGCGGCGCGCATAGCCGAACGCTTTTCGGCAGGCGTCAACGATTTGGGCTTGCCCAAATCCTTTGGCCGTTTCTTTTCCCAAACTGGTTTTTTCATTTCACATCTTTCGGCTTCGGCTTCCCAGCCTTACGCATAGCAATCGCCACAGCTTGCTTCATCGGGCGACCTTCCTTCATCAGCATCTTGATGTTCGAGCCAATAGCCTTGTCTGATTTACCCTCTTTCATGGGCATATCATTTTTCCTTCTTTTTAAGCATTTTGGTTTTCATGCTGACTTCAGAAACACGGCCACCATATTGTTTGGCGTATTCCTTCGCCGCAGCCATACCGGATTTGGTATAGGCGAACATGCGAGTTTTACCGTCCTGCGTCACAACCTTTGGCATCACCCAACTCCAAGCGTAGTTTGCTCGCCGGTATCTGCGGTCCCGCCCCTAGCGCCACTCAACAGGGAACGCTGCTGGACGCCGCGCGCACGGCGTTTAGCTGCCGCCAGCTTTTGCTCCTCGGTCGCCGCAGTCGAAACGGGTTCCGGTTCCGGCGGAGGAGGAGGAGGTGCTGGGGTTGATCCGCCGCCGCCAAAAACACCACCCATTTAACCTACTCCTAGTGTGGTTTGCTCCTCGCCGCCGCCAGCGCCAAGCCTGCCAGGACTCAATAATGCACGACGCCCACTGCGCCTAGCCCTTACACCAGCCGCGCGCCTACGCGCTTCCGTGTCATCTACCGGTTGCGCCTCTACCTTTGGCTCAGGCGCAGCCGCTTCAGCCTTTTTTATCAGTCCGCTTCTGATCATAATGCCGCTCATCAGCCAGCACCCAATGTAGTCTGGATGCCGGTCTGAGCATCTGGACGAGTTTCAGAAAGCAGCATACGCATACCGCCGGTTTGACGCGCCCGCTGGCGGGCCGCAATTTGTGCTTTCTTGCTGCGCTCCTCCTCCGCAAGACGAGCTTCCTGCCGCGCCTGAGCGGCAGCGATTTCGGGATCGGGCGCCGGAGGCGCGGGCGCTTTCGCGCTAAAAAGACCACCCATTAAAAAATCCTCGACATCATTACAAAATCAGATTTAGCGGGGCCATACTTTTCAAGCACCCCTTCGCGCTTGAACTTTAACAAATTTGCCCACCTCAATGCAACCTCATTGCGTGTGTCAACCGTGATTTGTAATCGGTGTAATATCAGTTTGATAGCTATATAGTCGAAATACCGCATTGCACCACGGCTTAGTGATATCGGATTGCTATCAACCTGATAGCCCGTTATAAGCCACGCCTCCGCAACTCCAGGCCAAAGCATATTCACGCCAAAGCAACACGCCATCGTGCCGCGCACTAGCGCCGTAACGCCGTAGCCGTTTTGGGCGTACAGCTTTAAGTATTCGTTAAAGTTTGGGATTTCCGTAAATAACGCCGCATCCCACTCGCGCAAACGCATTGCATGAGGGTGCGCCCAGTGAAATGGGATAAACGACACATCTTGATTTGTTACTATTGATTCTAGCTCAATCATGCGCTATATAATCCATGTCATTGGTCCATGTTTTCTTTTCCTGTGACATCCCTCCCTGAGAAAACTCTCCCCCCCCGGCACCTTCAGGTGTCGGGGGCTTTTTCTCGCATTTCCGTCACCATGCCGCCAGAGATGCCAATAACACCCATCTCTTGCAGCCGGCCACGCGCCTTCGATCTTGATGCGGAATCATCCGGCGCCAGCCTAGCGTGTGCATCATGGAACTGCTTGATAGTCACGGATTGCTTGCCCTCGTCGATTATGGCTTGGCGTAGGGCCTCCAGGGCGATCCGCTGGGCGCCCGACAGCCTGGGGCGGAATTGCACCGCACTCTCCGACTTTTCCAGAACTATGGAAGAATCGCCTATGATTTGGATTTTTTGCATATCAAACACCAAGTCCTCAATTGGCTCCGCATCTTTTTGTTTTTCCATCTTCATAGACAGCGCATTATCGGAACGCGATACCCGAACAGACGCATCCACCGCACCCAGTAGGGCAGTCGATCCACGCATGCCGCGCGCAACATCCTTGCCTGAGTGATGGATGCC
>Ga0208161_1000296_pt1 | contig 28068 bp, 36 predicted proteins | sample CB_VirMetaG_3_FD_184538 | JGI IMG/M metagenome (GOLD analysis project Ga0208161, IMG submission 184538) | Freshwater to marine saline gradient viral communities from Chesapeake Bay - CB_1508_1S Viral MetaG (SPAdes) (version 4) | ecosystem: Environmental > Aquatic > Marine > Coastal | place: USA... | reverse complement strand
ATAATTGGGTATTCATTAAGTTCTTTGTATTGAAATGTTATTTGAGTATACATAACTCAATTCCAAATTCACGATTGATTTATTACCTTTATTTTTTCTAATATATTCTGCTGATAAAATGCTGATGGCTCTTAATCCACCGTCTTCTGTTATTTCATAAACCTCAGGTGAGGTATAAACTTCCTCCAAAAATACCATATCAGGTTGGTTGATAAATCCTGAGTTGATGACATGGGTCTCAGTCATCTTAACTTCAAAATCTGTTAGACCTCTTGAATATTGGGTTTTTGATGGGTCTTCTGAATCCCAATCTACATTCCAAGTTTTGAAGGTTTGTCTTTCAATATTTATACCCTCATCTTTACCTGCAGTAAAGGTATAATAATCATAAGTACCATAGCGGTTTAACCACATAAGTTGAAGTTGAGTTGCTCCCGCTCTATTACAGATGGGTTCAATATTAAATCTAAAAATCTCACTAACTGCTGTATAACCTGAGCAGTTTCCTAATGTATAAGTCGTTGGTACTGGTTGTGGTGCTATTGCCATAATTCTATTTTATTAACAAGGACCTCCTATTGAACATACAAATGTTACATCACTACCTGAAGATGAATAGATTGTTCCTGATTGAACAAAATCACCTGTAAATGGTGTTGTAAGACCTGAGTTAGTATAGATAGCCGTAGAAGGGTTTATTAAGTTTGTTACAGAACAGTTGGTATAAACCGTTCTTGATGATGTTCCTGAACAAGTACAAATACCACCTGAACAAGTTCCCAATGTACATTCTTGAATTAACCAAGATTTATATGCACATGACGGTGTTGGTGTCGGTGAAGGTGTTGATGATGGTGTAGGAGTTGGTGTCGGTGTTTGAGGTGAACCACAAGACCCGTATTCTGTTACAACCATCTGTCCATATACCTGTTCTATTCCACCTTTACAACCACAGAAAGATTGACCTGCACCTACAGGTATAATCAATGTCTGAGGATTGTTATCACAGTCGTAATAATCAACTCTACATTGAGATTCTGATAACGCATCACAAGTGACGGTATAAGACCAACAATCACATCTACCACCACAATAAGGTCCATCTACTACTGTTAACTCACATTCATATAATAATGTCCCTGAACATGCACATACCTCAGTAGATTGTCCTGCTCCCAATACAACAGTTATAGTTTGACTCATATCACAATTTAGATAAGAGAAACTACAAGTCGCAATGCCAGGATTTGTAACAGTATAAGTTTCACATATACAACCTGGTGTTGGAGATGGAGTTGGAGTAGGTGTGGGGGTCGGTGGATATGGTGATGTCTCACCTGTAAACTTACCAAATAACTGAACAGAATATTGAACAGAACCTGCTGGCATAATTGACTCCAAATTCTTTGGACCTGCACCTACATACATAATATTGTAATCGGTATTTCCTGTCGGTGTATCTAAGTAAATTGACTGATAGACATCATTACAATCGGTTCTTGGACCTCCACCATTGGTGGTGATGTTATCTATCGTTACAGCAGTTAAAACTGACCCATTATTGTCATAGAAGGTATACTCGACATAGTAAGGTTCTGACAATGTTGAACCATCCAAGTAGTAATTAGAGAAACCAAGAGTGTAATATTCTGTATCTTGAATATTTCTAATTCTTGGAGAGTTTGTTAAGAATAATCCTGAGGTTGTTGGATATGTCCCTGTCGGTGAACCTGATAAGACAAACGGTGAGAAATTGAAATCCTGTTGAGTGGCTCTACCATTTACACCATAAGTTCCGTAATATGATTTATATAGACCACTTGAAATACCTGGTACTCCTATTGTTGTTCCTGAACCTGTAAAACCTGTTACATTTCCTAATGGACTATCTGAATATTCATATCCAAATCTAACTTCATAGTTGATAACAGCATCTTGATAAGGTCTGGCAAACGGAAATGTTTGGTGTTGATAAACCGGTGTGGTATTCCACAAACCGATTGGGTTATTTTCAGTATAAGTGTTGATAACTCTACTGACATCTATTACCCCTCTATCATAACTGTTAGGGGTGGCTTTACCTTGAAATACCAATGATTCTTCAACATAAATGTCATAGGTATAACGGAACTTATATTTGTCCATTGTATCAGCAGAAATGGTAAAAAATAAACCATCAGTAAATGCTGGTTGAAAATTCTCAGGTGTATTTAATATATTAATCATCTTGTTCTATTACTTCTTGTTTGAAATGTACCACCGTCTTCCATACCTGTAAACATGTTAAGGAAAAAGATAGCCGCAGCATTTCCAATTTCATCTTCGATTTTATTAACCGTTCTGTCTATGGCTTTTTGGATGAAGAATGTCCCCTCATAACCATACTTGGCAACGGAACGAGTTATCAACATTGCTCTCTCTTCATTGGATAAGAACCTACCTCTCTCATCTCTAAATCTTGGTAGGGGTTTAACTCTTGCCCATTGAGCCAATGCTGGTCTCATCTGTCCTGTTCTCTTTCCTGAGTTGGGTTCACGACCCCTGTCAATCCAATACCAATAATCAACATCTCCAAAGTCCAATACCATACTCAAATCCTGTTCTTCAAAACTACCTTCCCAATATACATTTACAGAGTTGTATAACCTTCCTGTTGCTCTTGGTGCTGATATGGGTGTAGGATATCTACCTGATACTGGTTTGGGTAATCCCTTTTTTGTTCTTGATGGGCGTTTCTTTCTCAACTCAAGTTGAACCTGACCCTTGAACATATCCGCTATCTGTTGTAAAATATCCTCTTCCATTTTTAATTATACATTATCTACTTAATGTTGTATTAAAGGTGTTAATACTTGTATTTAAGTTTGTTATCTGTGTTGGTGATAATGCTGTTCCACCGATAAATGAAACACTATAACCTCTATTTGATGGGTCTGCGGTTCCAGTACTTCTATAACTACAACCAATACCGATAGTCATATTACAAGACCCGAAAGTTTGTGCTGTTGAAATTAGTTGTGTATTATCTTGATATAATTGTGTGGTTGTTCCGTCATTTTGACCCAACAATAACCCTCTATCATATACACCCGAGTTTGATGATTTGTATGATGTTCCGTTGTAATTTACATATCTTGTTATGTTATTTACAAATCCTAATGTAATCATAAAGTCATCAGCACCATCATAACCACCCATATCATAATCACCACCAATAGCCTCGGCGAAACCTTGATTTATGTATGTTCCCATAGTCATCGCAGTATAACCTAATGTTTGTGGATTTAAGTATGTATTACCACCACCATTATTATTGGCTTTTACACCTAATGATGAAAATGATACAAGACCACTCCAAGTTATTCTAAACGCTCCATTTGTATCTTGTGGGTCTAATAAGTTAAACTTTGTAGATGTAGATGTTCCACCAACATAGGGATAAAAAGCATCAAATGTATTCCATAAACCATACCCCTTCAAATCAACAACCAAATCATTTACGGCTGTTTCTTCTGTTGATGTTAAACTACCACCTGCGGTTGTAATAGCATCAAAGAACGCCTGAGCGTCTGGGTCTATTGGTGCTGGCTCAATATACCACAAGATATTATCACCTTGTGCTGTTTGTAGAGCATCACCTTCGGCTGTTTCTAAATAAAATGTTTCAACGGGTGGTGGTGGTGTTGTAGTTGGAACATACCCACCAATTCTAACCAATTTTTCGGGGTCATAAACCCACGGCTTTATCTTTTCACGTAAAGCTTTTTCACGTTCTTCTGGTGTCAATTCCTTAACTTGTGGAACGGGAATTTCGTATGTCTTGAATTTACCTAAAAATCCGTGTGATATTCTATTCATTTTTTATTTTTTTAAGGCTTAAAAAGGGGGGTTTTTACACCCCCCAATTATTATGTAAATTATTACGCTACGATTGTAATACCAGACACAACATTTTCTAATGTATCGTCTAATTTCATCATAGGGTCTTTACTGAAAAACGTAAGTGTGATTGAATATGAAGAAGCATCTCCAAAATTCACACCCGTTGCAGCGTTTCCAGCACTCAAATATCCGCCTTGGAAATCTGTTCCCAAGTAGTAGATATTATCATTGTTGTCATAAACCGCAACTTTTAGCCCTCTATTTTGACTTAAAAGCTTAATTTGATTGCGAACCGCAGTATCTAATTTGTGGAATACCATAACCAAATCTTGCTGATAAAATAGTGAGCCGTTTTCAAGTGAATTATTGATGGTTTCAGTCAATGAAGACCCACCATTTTTACGCATTTCATAAGTGTATGCGTTTCCAGTGCCTGAAATCACAGAGATTTCACCAGCACTTTCAGTATATCCAGTAACGTCCTGGAATATTACTACTTTTTCTATTCCGCCAGTTTGAGCTAAACAACTTTCGTTGATTGACGCACTTACGGAACAACTTGAATAATCAGCCATATCTATATTTTATTTTACAAGTTTATTTATGTTATTATAACAAATCATTTGATACGAAATTCTCTGGGAAAGCGATGTTCGTCGCAAGGACAAATTGTCCTTGTAATCTTATTTCTTGGTTGTCTTTTGAATACCACATATCTAATCTTTCTGTGTCATCTAACAATCCAACTCCAATTACCATTTGACTTGACTTACCCAAGACAATTCTATTCTTTCCAGCAAGACCTGGGACACCTACAACACGAATTTTTGTAGCGGGGTGGAAGGTAATAAATTCCGTACCAGCTTGTGTAGCGTCTCCGTAAGGAGCATAAAAGTTAGATTGACGTAAGTTAATCACGTAGTTATTGTAGTTTCCTGGTGACATAAATACGATTAAGTCATCGTCTTCACGAATAGCATCGGGACAAGCGGAAATAACTTCATCAACTGCCGTAAGCATTGTCGTAGATGAAGGTGTAGTCGCACTAACAACCAAATTAACACCAGTTGTAGCTGATGAAATTGTGTAGTAGAAACCATCATATCCGTCAGCAGCAGTTGTTGCCAACCAGCACTTATCTTCCACGAATTTCTGTAATTCTTTTACTTTCAAATCTGCGATTTGAGCTTCAAATGGAAGTTCAGCGTTTGATGCTGGATTGTTCAAGAACATACCAGCCCAATATGTCCTTAATTCTGTGGGACATAAACTTTCTTGGTAGCGATAAAGTTTCGTAGCCAAGTTTCTTTGTGTAAATGTTGTTGCTGATGTATTAGCAGCATTATCCCAACCACAACCACCAGAACCTATTGAAATGCTTGATGATAAAAGGTTGATACTTTGTGTTCCCTTTACGCCAGCTTGAATATAGCATAATGAAGGGGTTTTAGCTTTTACAATTGACTCGCTTATCAAAAGTCCTCCAACTTCGTCAGTATAGCTGGAAATATTTGTTAAATCAAAAGAAAAGCCGTGTTTGTTTAAACCATTTTTTGTGTTCATTTTTATTAAACTTTAATTTTATTTTTTATTTTATTTTATTGCTCTACGTAATACTGCCAATTGCTCCAATTTTGAAAATTGTTGTTCTTTCAACATTTCTACATATTGACCTTTTCTATCGTAGATTTTTTCAGCCGCAGGTTCAGCTGCGAATTTGCTGAATTTATTTTTTAGCTCTTCGTTTTCTTGACGTAGAGCCTTGATTTCGTTGTTCAAGGCTTCCAAAGCGTTTGCGAAAGTTTCCATCATTTCAATTTCAACTTCTACTTCTGCTTCTTTTTCCTTGATTTCAACAATTTTGCCGTCTTCAACAACGACAATTTTACCATCTTCGGTTTCGTGTTCGCCAGTTGGAGCTGGTTGTTTCCCTTCTTCGGTAATGATGTATAGGTCAGCACCTACAACTAAATCACCTTCTGTTTCCACAATCGTTCCGTCAATCAACGTAGCTTGCGCCATCTTGTTTTTTGACTGCTCTTCCAACGACCCTTCACCTTCTGTGTCTGGGTATTTTACACCCGTAATTTTACCTTCACCATCTACAACAATTACAATACCCGATTTGGTAGTGTGCTCGCCTTCTGGTGCCATAACTTCGTTTCCTTCTGCGTCAATAACATACAACATTTGACCTTCTGCGAAATCAACATCACCTTCTTTGTTAGTGATTTTTGTTCCGTCAGCCAATTCTGCTTCTGCCATTTCTTCATCAGTTGATACTTCTGGCAACATCAACTCACCAATTACCCCATCTTTTACCATTACCTTTGTTCCGTCTTCTAATACAACTTCACCATCGGGTGCTGGTAATTCACCTTCGGGTGTAATTACGTAAATTTCTGTTCCAACAGCCATCGTATCCATACGAAATTCAACACCTTCTGCGGTTTTGTAGAGCTCAAACTTTTCGTTTGTGAAGTTAAAAAGTTCTCTTACTTTGTTGATAATTTCTTGTCTATTCATTTTTGTTAGAAAATTTGGTTTATTTTTTAGGTAAATAAAAGATTTTCGTTAAACCAACCTTCAACTGAAAATCCATTTAATTTACCACTTTTTATTTTTTCCCATACTTGGGGGTTTTCTACCTTCATCGTTATTACCCAAGTCCCTTTCGGGTATTCAAGTCCTAACGATGTTGATTTGTCAAAGATTGGGTCTTCTACAATCCAACTTTCTTTAACATAACTATCTGCCTTTTTATCACTATGCTCAATATTACTTGCGTCAAGTAATTTATTCTTCATATACTTTTCTGCTAATTTCTTAATAGTATCTTCTGTGAAAAAGACATAGTAGAATTCACCATTAGGCTTCATCGGTGTTGGTGCCGATTTTCTAATGATAAATTTATTTGGGATAATTGCGGCTCCCGTTATTTCCATTTTTTCATCATTTGTTGAAAATGACAATTTACCTGGCTCTAAACTACAAGTCAGTCCGTCAAAATAGTATCCGTCTTTACAACCACAATCTTCTTTTGACATTTTTTCTTTAACGCAATTTGGGACTTCTTTACCATTTTTCATTTTTGTCCCATAAGCGACATAACCTTCTTGACAAGGGTTTTCATATAACATTTCTTCCCTATCCAATTGTTCCATTTTTCTTTGTGCCCAAGCAATACCTTCATCACCACCCCACGCAAGCCAAGCGACATATCCCTTGTCCTTCCAAGGCGTCCCTTTGAATTCGGGGTTGATTTCACTATTCTTTCTGTGTCTTTCAAAAGCCGCCATACGTCCAATTGTTTCACGTGAAATCTTTTCTTTTTTACACAAAGAATTAGCACGTTGAAGACCCGTAAGCTCCATACCACTAACTTCGTCCCTTCCGTGTTCGTCAATCCATCTTAACACCTTACAAGCGTTTTCACTGGCAGCTTCGGGGTAATCGTTATAACTTTCAAATTTGTATCCGTGTGATGAACAAGGCATATACACAATCTGTCCTTCCAAATCGTGTTCGTGAGCACCTTGACAACCTAATATTTCTGCTAATTTTTCTGCTTCTTCCCTTGTTGAAAATACTGGCATATCGTCAATCATATCTACAACAGAAAAACCACCCAATCGTGGTCCAATATTTACACCCTTACTTCTACCTTCTGCTTCTGCTCTTGCCGTAGCGTCATTACGGGTGTCATATAATACACCCACTTCTTCACTAATAAGTCCCCTTCTACTATTAGCAGAATTTAAGATTTTTGGTAATTGTTCTTTTGGGACATAAGTCAATTTAACCCATTTGTGTAAGCAGTTATAACTACCACGCCACATAAGGGCTGAATACCCACTTGGACCTACTGGATTTAGATTAGATAAAGCATCTATATCTTCTTGGGTAAATACCCTTTGAGCTCTTACCATTTCCTTACAGAATTCACGTGTGTTGTCCCTAATCTGTCCTACATACTTGTATCTAACACGTGGGTTGAAATCTTCTTCCCAATCGGGGTTTGGATTACTTGTTATTTGGAATTCTTCTTTACTGAATTCAGTTGGGATTGCTTCTTGAATTGCGTATAATACATACCCATCTTCCTTCATCTTACTTTCTGGTTCCCCTAACTGATTTATGTGAAAAGCCAATTCACCCATCTTGGTATTGTCTAATACATCGTAAATGGGTTGATAATGTTTTTCGTGTTCAAACGCAAGCCAGTTGCTCTCGTGGGCTGGTCGTTCAACTAATGCTATTCCGTCCAAACCAGAAATGTCATCAAATTCATCAATAGTGAGCTCTACTATCTTCATTACATATAAATATAAAAAATGTGTTTATTTACCAATTTATAATACAGAACGTGATTTTATTTGTCTGTCTAATGATTGGGCACTACTTACGTCTGTTGATACAACGTAGGTCTTAATTGGTGCTTGTGAAGAACCCGCAATTTGATTTAACAAATTCTGTTCTGCCGATGTCTGTGTTGTCATACTTGTAATTCCACCCGAAGCAAATCTACGACCACCCCCCGCTTGGTTGATGGAAGACAATAAGCCACGGAACATTTTACTACTTCTTGCGTTGATAATAGTTTCACCATTTGACACCATAACGGGTATGTTGTCCGCTCTACCACTTCCATTTCCTACTACCATACCATCAGCCGCTTTTACATTAGTATCTACCTTTACAATTGATGCTACACGAGCCAAACCTTGCGCGATTGCTATACCCGCTGCGACTGCCGCTCTAACGGGAGCATCGGGGGTAGGAATTAGTAATTGTGATGCGTATGCCGCTTGGGCTGCTTGATAAGTTGAAATCGTTGTTGAAGCGACTGCCAACATTTTACCCACTTCACTTTCCCTACCAGCCAATTCAGCCACAGCGTCCAAACCAGCAGTTGCCAGTTGAATACGTGCTTGTTCAGCTGCCGCTTCTTGGTCTCTTACCTTGTTTCTAATAGCCGAATATTTTTCAGTAATACTGGTGACCTTTTGTTCGTGTTCGTTTTCTATGGATACTAATTGTGCGTTGTATTGTAATTTTCTATTAGTTTCATAGTTGTCAAAATAAGCGTTGATGTCCGTAATTCTTTCACCTTGTTCTGTTCGTAATTGAGCTTGAATTTCTTGGAACCTTTTTATTTCAATTATACTTGTTCCAGTTGCTTCTTGTTCCGCTTGTAATCTTTTCTGTAATTCACGCTTGAAAACTTCATTAGCATCTGCTAATTGTTTTTCCCTTTCTTTTTCCCTTTGTTCTGCGTTATTTATATCAGCTTGGTATGCTTCATAAGCTGCGTATGCTTGGGTCTTATAATATCTGTCGTATTCAGCTTTTACACTATCTAATGTTTTTTTAGTATTTCTATAAAATTCGTCTAATTCTTTCTGCCTTCTTTCTTCTGTATCTGTCGCCCTATCAAGTTGCTTGTCCATAAGACCTATTTCTATGTTCGCTCTATCTTCAAGGACTTTGATTACCGCATCACTATACACCAATTCTTGGGCGATAAGTTGTTGTCTAAACGCATTTACCGCATCTAATGTTGCTTTGTATTTTTCTTCTTCCAATTGTTTTAATTTCAATTGGGTATTCGCTTGTATCAATAATTGAAGTTCCGCTTCTTTTGCTTTTGAAACACGTAATTCCTTCAACTGCTTCATCAACTTATCTTCGTTGATTTCTATTTCTTTTTTAGCTCTTTCTTGGGCATCAGTAATAAGGTCAAGGTTCAGTTGTTGTTCAAGGTCTGCTATTTGTTGTAATTCTTGTTTCCTTTTGTCTGCCGCTGCTTTCTGTTCTGCTCTTTGTTTATCACGTAATGCTTTTTCTTGGTCAAACAATTCTTTCTGTTTTTGTAATGACGCAAGTTGAGCATTTTGTAATGCGATGTATGCGTTGGCTTCTTCTTCCAACGCTTCCTTACTACTATCACTTAACGCATTTTGAGCCTTGATGGCGTCGTATCGTCTTTGAGCTAAAAGTTCTTCTTGTTTCGCAAGAGCAATTTCTTCTTTTCTTACTTCTTCAAGTGCTGCTTTTCTTTCTTGTATGGATTTTGTTTCATCGTTAATTACCAATTTAGCTGCCGCAATTTCCTTGTTCTGTCTTGCTCTTTCTTTGTTCAATTCACGTGTAGCATCAGCGATGGATTGTAATTCAGCCTTTAACTTCATCGCTTGGTTGAATTCATTATAAATTTCATCACCTACACCACTTACAGCCCCCTTGACATCTTCTAATGCCCCACTAAAATCACCCGAAAAGAATTTGACTAATGCTGAACCTACCTTCAATACCCTATCACGTAGAACGTCCATAGCCGCTGAAATACCAGCGAAGATTTGGTCTAACTTTTCAGCCCCTGCCTTGGTAGATGCGAACGCCTTATACAGAGCCGTTAAAGCCAATACAATTGCTGCGATGACCGCTCCAATAGGGTTGGCAACTAATTTTAATAAGGAAGCATTTAACGCTTTCGCCCCTTGAATAACACCACCAATAGGACCTGGAATAGCAGACAAACTATCACTAAATGACATCGTGCTTTCCTTTGCCTTTTTCTGTGCTTCCCCTACTTTTCCTAATGCGTTTTCAGCCTTACCTAAATCTTCGGCAAGTTCGTTCCAATGCTCACTACCTAATTCGGTGTTTTCTAATTCATTTTTTAAGTCCGTAATGGACTTATTTATTTCCTTGATGTTCTGTGCTGTTTTTTCAACAATTGCTCCGTTTTCATCAACGAATTTAAGCTTAAATACTAATTCCTTTTGAGCCATAACTTATGTTCTTACTATTAAATATAATTTTATGGACACGCAGCCCCTTTAACAATATTACCCGTTCCACTTATGATGGATACTGAATTATTACAAGCACATACTGACGCAATCTGTAATGGGTCTAATATATCTGTGGTAGGTGCTACTTCACAATCACCACAAGGGATATATTGATATTGTAATTGACTTTCACTACTTTCGTTAGTTATTTCGTAAGTATAACATAAGCTCGGTAATCCCGATGAAGTAGGTGTAGGGGTCGGTGTCGGTGTCCTTGTAGGTGTAGGTGTCGGTAAAGGACACGCACCAATCAAGTTAGTTAATACACTACCACCAGTTGATGTGATTTCACTACCTTCACATAAACAGATAAGGTCAGTTTGGAACGACCCTAATGTGTTATTGTGATATACACCATTACAATCTGTATATTGGTAATTAACCAAGAACGGATTTTCGTTTTCAACACTCCACTCTTGACAATTTATACAAACTGGCGTTGGCGTCGGTGTATGACTTGGTGTAATACTTGGTGTCGGTGTAATAGTCGGGGTTATTGTCGGTGTAGGGGTCGGTGTGGGTGTAGCACTTGGTGCTGGTGGGGTTATTGGTGGATTGTTTTGGTCATAAACATTTAGAATTGTAGATTGAACATCACAATCACAATTTGTATAAACTACTGGTAATAAACTACTACCCGAATATATTGTCTTTACCGCTTGGTAATCGTAAGCTCCACAAGGGATTTCTTCCACATAATAACAAAATCCATTTATCTTCCAATATACGTCCTTATAAGCGAACATACCATAGGTTAAATCAGTATTAGTATAAATGATGTCAGCGGGGTCATCACATGCTGTCAATTTATAACATATCTTTCTGTGGGGTTTGTAGTCCCTTGTCAGTTTGACTAACTGAACCCTAACTGGTTGCTCACTATTAAAATCATATCCTTCAATCTTATTTATACGATAATAGTTTCCATCTATGAATATCTTTTCGTTATACTGAATATCTTTTATTTCTTCACTTGTTAGATACACCGAACAATCCAATATTCTATTATCGGGGTCAGTCAAATCATCAAGGTATTCTTGATAGTAGATTGTTTCCATATCATCGTAAGACGGGAATTGAGCTTCGGTAATATCGTAGTAATGATTTTTGTTGTAATTCGTATAATGACTAAATCCACTAACACCAAATGGGTAAGTGGTAAATCTGTTGTTCAAAGGTAATACGTCAATTGGTGTATTGTCCAAATACCACACTTCACCATAAGAAACCCCGCTGATGATAATATCTTGGATATTACGACCTGGTAGATTAACACCCCTAAATAAAGGTCTTGGAAGGGTTCTAAATGGACGGAAGAATTGTTCTACTTGTCCTTCTGCTTCTTCTGTTTCCAATACGTAGAAAATCGGTAATGTCGCATAGTTGAATTGTTGGTTTTGCATGACATAATCCACACTACTACCGAATACACTACCAAAGTTTGTTATACTTTCTTTGTAGTCCGTATTCAAATCCACTTGTTTAAATCCAAACACTTCGTTATTCAAATTGAAGAATTGTTCGTTTCCGTTGTCCGTATCTTTTTCAATATTAAAATTCATAACCCCATTTACTACGTTGGTTGTTGGACTAATCTGTATAGGTTGATTATGGTCAATCTTTCTTGTCCAATCCAATACTGCTCCTTTACCGATAAAATCAATTACGGGTTCAACAATAAGGGTTGTTGGTTCATCAACCTTTGGAACAACCACAAGGTTAAATAGGTTATTCACCGCTTGGATAAATTCAATCTGTTTGAATTTGTCATCGGGGAATTCCAAGGCATAATCAAAATCACCTTCAACAATTTTAGGACCTTGTATGATGTTAAAGTTTAATTCAGTAATGATTGCTTCACCCAATCCACTTTGAAGGAAATCTAATGCGAATTTATCACCATCTTCGGCAAACCAGCTAAACTGATAAGACAAGTTTCCTTGACCACCTGGTGATATGTTGATTGTTGAAGGGTGAAATAATGTATTACCCGTTGTAGTTCCAGATAATATTTGATGAAAATAAACATCTAATACTGCTGATAAGTTTATACTATCTGCCACACGTTCATTATTATACATACCCAAATCTAACGTAGCGGTGTAAATACCCGTTGCGTTTAATGTAAAGATGTAATCACCCGAAATGGTATGGGCGGAAATATTATCTTGGGTTGTTGGTGTCAATTTGGCTCTTTGAAGGTTGTTTTGTGTATAAGATGGACTGACATTATGCCAAGTAATATACTGATAATTTATGGGGTCTCCACTTTGAATTGTTTGATACTTTATATCGTCCCCTTGTAAAAGATACAGACCTTCGTTATTGAAGGCTTGTGGTAAGTAGTATCGTTTAAAATAAGCCGTATCAAAGAATTCACTTTCAACCTTATAACCCGCTTGGTCAAAAATACGTGTGTATAATTCCCTAAATTGAACAGATGGTTTTAAGTAATACGAACGCAATGGTGTTGCGGGGTCATCAAAATAACCTTGACTGAATATACCACCCGATAAGATACTGAAATTCAGTTTTGGTGTAGCATTTACGTTCAAGGTATTACCCGTAGTGTATTCATAACCGAAGTGTCCTAAAAACCAATATGACTTACCAGTTTCATAAGCCGTTGTTCCCGTTGGTGATACAAGGTCGGGGTCTTTGATACTTTCATAAGCAATTTCATACGCATCGTATGGGTGTTTCATATCGTTAAGGTCCAAATCACGCATCAACTTATCCCCGATGTTGGCAAGTAGATTACCGACTTCGTTGTAAAAAGTGATGTTATAAATTACTTCTCGGTTTTCAACATTTACAAAGTTTAAACGAACATAACCAGTCATTATTTCATACCCATTAAAGGTCAATACTGCGTCCATCTTTCTACGAATATCAAAATCCGTAAAGCTTGAATTTAGATAAAAGAAATGTTGGAATATGTCGTTATTTTTCTTACTACCAGGAACATAAAAACTTGATGAATAAGTGCTGTTCTTTTGTGTTATATTTTGTATTTCAGCAAATGAAGAATTCACCTTCAATTCACTATCTTCAAATAAATCTAAATAATGGGTTGTTCCCGATATTGTAATGTTTAAACCTAACATATTATAATGATGTGTTGAATTGGTTTATTGTATTGTATTGGTAATTCATACTATACTGATATAGTTTGTTATATTTCTGTTTGTATTCTTCAAACGTGTTGTCCGTAATGGTGACTGGTATAAGTGTTGTAATTAGTCCATACGCATTTTGTGGGTTTAATGTTTGAATAATTTGATATACATAATTAGACAAGAAGAAGTCCCTAAAATTGGGAACATCGTTTTCATCTACCCACGCACTTTGAGCCTCAACTGATACAATGGTGTCTTGGTTATAAGTGATGTTTCTTTGTTCATAACTTCCCCACATATACGCAGATGCGTCCCTAATTCCACTTTGAGCATATAGGTCCCTTTTTGTGGATAATGATTTGATGTTCTTTTGACCGAAGGTTATTGTATCCCACGCACCATTAGTGTTTAGATACATAAAATGGACTGCGTCCCCATATAAACACTCGTCCCCGTAGAATTCATATACGTAAATGTTAGATGTTCCATAATTGTTATAATCCGTAGATGTTCCGTTTCTATGGGTATAAAATGCTGCCTTTTTAACATTATCAAATTCAGTAGCTCCCCAATAAAACTTGGTAAAGTTGGTAATCAAACTATCCAAATTGGTATAAACATTTGTGGTTGTTCCCGTGCTTGGTGTAGTATAGGTCTTATGATAATTAAGGGTATTTGTATTACCAGTTTGTCTTAATTCAACTAACCCCGATACTTGACTTCTACGTTCAAGATTATAAGGAGCTCTTCCCAAATTACCATTAGAAAAGTTTAGTATAATAGGACAATCTTTGTGATGTTGTCTATGTCTAAAAACAATTGGAACATAACCCGAAGATATGGTAATACCATTTGTTGTATATGGACTTTTATCAGTTCCAAATTTATTGTAAAAATTACCTTTATTACTTTGTTCATACATTATGGTTTCATTTAAGTATGGACCTTGATAAAAAAGATACATATAATCAGTATTACTAAATGGTGTTGTTGGAGCAAAGTAGTAGTGAGCATCACCCCTAAAATCCACATACGTTGATGGTGCTGCTGCTGGTGTCAATCTAACCAAATCACTTGCCGATGAACAGATGGGGGTTGATGTTGGTGAATAAGTATCCACGTAATTCCACCCATTAGTTTCACACGTATTACAATTCCATACAAATTCAAATCCACACCCTAAATCGTTTGACCATACGTAGAATACATCGTTTATTGATGGTTCTAATGTTGCCACATAATTTCCACTATCATTTGCTGATGTTCCACTGGCAATTAAAGTTGTCCCTTGATAATGTTGATAAGTATAACCCGATGTGAATACACCATAATTCGTTCCAAAATCCCAACTATTCATACCCGACCAATTGATACGATTAGGGACACCAGGATAAGATGTTGTAGTTGTATCCAAACTTTCAGTAATGTTTTGAGCATCTGTCGGCACCCAATAGTTAGTTTGAATATTTAATATCGTTGTGGAGCCACTTGTATATTCTTCCCCTACAACAATTCTGTATGACCCCGTATGGTTTAATGTTTGATAAGGGTTAGTTTCATTTAAGACATTACTTTCTGTAAAACCAGAAGCAAATGTGATATTACCATTAGGGGTTGGATTTGTTAATTTATTCCAAGAAGTATTAAGGTAAAGATTACCATAAAAATCCCCATTACTACGTGGGTTAGGTGTTATGTAATTTCTAATAATATCACGGACATTTATAATACCTTTTCCATAGGTATTGGGACGAATTTTAACACGTCCTATCTTTTCTGCTGTTGTTTCATAAGGGTTAAAATATACATCAACAACATACTTGTAATTTGATAATGCTGTATTGGTAGATGATAAGGTAAAGTAATGGTCCATATTACTACCCATAAAACCAGCTGGGTTTTGTTCTATTGTAATCATATTGGTCTAATATTTATTTCGGGGTTCGCAGGGATTGCGTTTATTATTGTTTGACTGACAAAATCGTCAATACTGGCTCCCAATTGTTCAAATAATTCTTCGTCAATTTGGGCTGACAATTGCTCAATAGCAAGGTCAAAAAAGTAAGTGGGTTTTATACCGAATTTTTGGATATTTTTACTGACAGCAAAAGCCATGCCCCTTGCTTCGGTTTGGTCTAATCCCAATCGGTCCATAGCCCATAACATAAGGGGTCTAATTGGGACATACTTACCAGCATTACGTCCATCATTAACATATTGCCAGTAGTCGTTCATAAAGATTTGAATTTCACGGGTATTGACATCATACACAGCTTGAACACTATCCACAAGGTTTGTATTATAACCTTCGGGTATTCCACCAGACACCTTATTACCCATACCTTGATATGTTGTATTCCTTCCATTAGAATAGGCGTCATCATTTTTACCTGGTGCGTAGGGGTAATTCTGTCGTAGAGCACCTTTCAGTTTCTCTGCGAACAATTGGGCGTATAATTCAAATGCTCCCGCTAATTCTTCTTCCATTACGTGTTAAAATCGTTAAAAGGTGCTATACATCTGTTTAATGGTTTATCCACCATAATTTGTAATTGTAAATTCCAACCTATAAGTAGGTCTTCATACTGCTCACTAAAAGGACTAATACCTGTTGGGGTGATAATATCATACTTGGAAGCAAAGTCCCCTTGTGATGATATTACAGAATACTTGAATTGAGCCAAGATGTCTTCTGCTATTTCCAACGTATCGCTCCATAAATCTACTTGTATGTCCTTATTTTTGGTATTGTCTATATCACATACAATTACGTTAAATGAATAGGTAATATACCCATCATATCGTGTTGATGGTTGTGGGACAATATACAATAAGGGATATAGTGGTGCGTTGTTTTTTGTATTGTCTGTTGATACTTTTGTTGAATAGTTTTCATCGGTCTTTTGTTGGGTTAGGAATATCAAATCCCTAATGTCCCCAATACCGAAACTATTAAGTTGTTTGTGTTTTGATTGTAGTAGTTTAAAGTCATCTACAATATTTCTAAAATTATAATAATTGCTCATTACTTATATTTGTTCATCATTTTATTCATTTCACGTTCCCTTTCCCTATTTAATTCTTTTATGTAAGTAAGAAAGTTAAATACATAAAACAAAGGCATTCTGGTTATTTCGGCAACGTCCTTGATGTTTTCTTGCGCCAGAAAAACAATCGTCCCATACCAGCCCCAATTCTCCCCAAAAGTTTTTGGAGCTTTCTTGTCTTCTTCTTCATCTGGTAAAACTTCTTCAAATAAAAGGGGGTAATTACGTTCAATTGTTCTCTTAAAGCCAAAAAAAAACGCATAGTTCCCGATAAATACTTCACGGGTAGTTCCCTAAATACTTCTGCTCTTTTTTTGGTAAGGTTTATATTGTATGGTTCAATACTTCCGTCTTCCATTACGGGTCTATAAAATATTGCCATCAATTCGTTCATATTTGATTTGGTGTATGATTTGTCTTTCTGTAAGAACGTGTCTATATCCACGAATTCACCAAACGACATATTCGCCAAATCCATAAACTTATACTTGACACCCTTGAATTCAAACTCGGGGTAGAATTGTTCCCCTTGTTTTAAGAAGTAATCAGTTAAGTATTCCGCAGCATCTTTCACTTGTTGGAAATTAGCTTTACGTAAGTCGTCTTCTGTTATACCCGTAGATATTGATAATACAGACAAGTAGAAGTCATCATCTTCTTCTATGTCTTTTAATAAATTCAGCTGTGCCCACCCGTGTAAGGTCGGTTCATTTACTTTGTAATCTTTACCAGCGAATTCTATGATATGTTCCATATTCTAAAATATAAAAGTTTTATGGTCTTCACCTATTGTATATGTAATAACTTCCTTTGGTCTTTTTTTCCCTTAAACTATGTAGTCCAATAGCAAGGGACATCACGCAGTCATCGTGGCTTCCTTCTATTGCTTTATATTGAACCCTACGGGTTGATGGACTATACGAATAAGTAAATGTCTGTAATTCGTTGTAAAGGGGTCTAAACAAAGTTTCTGTGGGTAGTTTCAATTCATCAGTATTGACCGCATATATTAGGTCTTCTATGATTTGTTGTTTTGACTGATTTGTTGTTTGGAACGGGTGTATGTTTTTATACTTACGTTCCAACTGGTCAAACAAGGGGTCCCCTATCCCGTTTATTTCCATCATAGCGGTTGCTTGATATTGGTTTAGGTATTTAACCATACTATTCAATATGTTTTCCCACGTGTTGTTATTTTCACGATAAACAAACACGACCTTACCAGCATCGTCTATAATCGTCAATACTGAATAGTCCATCATACGTCCCACGTCAATCCCCGCATAGTATTTCTTATTATTTTCTTTGGGTGTCCAATTTGGTAATATACAATATCGGTCTATGTCCTTGAATACAGACCCACCCCCATCTGTGAATTCACCCATTATTTCTGCCTTGAATATTTCTTCTGGCATGGTCTTCTTGGCTTCGTCCAAATCATCGGGGTTGATAAAGGGGTTCATATACGATGACCCGTTCATACTGACGTATTCTGTTTTATCGGGGTCCAATCCATTTAGATATAACTTATGTAGCCAGTTCCCCTTGTTCTTGGGTGTGGATAAGAACAGACATTTCTTACCCTTCACCAGTATTGTTGGTTTCAATACCTCTGTCCATACGTTGTCCTTTACGAAGGCGGCTTCGTCAATCAGTAGAAAGTCATTTGTATAACCACGTAAGCTGTCAGCATTTTCTGTTGAACGAAATAATATCTTGGAGCCGTTAAGTAATTCCATTTCGTAGTTGGACTTGTTAGACGACACCAATATTGGGGTTCCCGCAATTGCGTTATAAACATCGTCAAAAATCTTCCTAACTTGTGAATAAATAGGGGCACAGAACATAATTGTTGATTTGTTATTTTCTAATGCCCATTTCAGTAATAAATTTGTCGCCAATAAACTCTTTCCAACTTGTCTTCCCACGATTAGACAAGCGTATTTTACTTGGGGGTCTTCAATCTTTTCAATCCAATCTTTCTGTGCGGGGTAAGGTGTAAATCCTTCAATTTCAATATTCATAACCTCTCCAACATATTATCAAACCATAAGTCCAAATCATAATACTTGGAATTACTACCTTTATCATTAAAGAACTGACCTTTTATCTTATTCTTTATTGGGTTATTATCTGTCCCAACAAACTCTTCCCTATGTCCCCCCAAATAAGAACCATTATCAACTCTGGTCTTATTATACTGAACTATATTCCCGTCATTTAGTGCGTCATCACAACATAACAAGTTGGGGGTAAATCTACCTAATGGGTTGCTTTCAACTGGTTCTGTTCTTTTACCATCGGGTTCTTGACCTACACTAAAACTATTACCTAATGGACCATTTTTGTATTCATACCCTTCATCTTGTAAGAAAGGTATTCTACAATCTTCAATCCAACAGACACCTTTACTATATTTCATAACCTCTCAATCATTTTATCAAACCATAGGTCCAAGTCGTAGTATCTACTATTTGTTCCTTTATCACCATAAGAGTTATTTGGGTTCATATTACCTCCGCCAAATACTCCACCAACACTATCATTATGTATTTTATTCCATTTTGTTTGTTTTGTTATAACACCATCGTTCAGCATATCATCACAGACAAGTAAGTTGGGGGTGAAGCGCCCTTGTCCTTCACTAACACTTTGAGTTGATGTTCCGTGTCTTTTATCATTACCCCCACCAAAGTTATTATTAGTTTTATGTTCGTAGGACACATTTAGACGGGGCACCTTTTCATCAACAAAAGGTATTCTACAATCGTCCAACCACATTATACCTTTGGAGTATCTCATAAGTCCAACTTTGTCTGTGTGTCCTTTATCTCCGTCTTAAAGAACTTGATTAGGTTTTCACGTGGAACATACAATCTTTCTTGGATAATATCCATATATTCTTTTTCCCTTTCAATACCAATAAAGTTTCTATCTAATAATTTAGCCGCAATACCAGTCGTTCCACTACCCAAGAACGGGTCTAATACAAAGTCCCCTTCCCTTGTAAATAAGGTGATGATATACGACATCAGTTTCACGGGTTTAGTCGTGGGGTGAAAGTTTTTATCTATACCCAAGTTCTTTTCTTTCTTACTTGGTTTAGGAACTTGAAGGAAGGGGTAAGTCATCTTTACACCTTCGGGTAATGCTTCAAAGTTTAGGACATTATCTATGTAAGATTTTGACCCGTGTGGTTTCATACCAATAATGATATGTTCTACTGCTGGTTTCGGTTGAAATCCTAATTTAGACCCCTCATACTTATCCCCATTTTCCCCACGTTTTTCCATCATTTTACTTGTTGAACTTGCTTTTGGAAATCCGCTATGATATGCCCACATAATAGGACTAAAAGACATATCAAATCCTGCGTCTTCCAAATCCTTTATCATACGATACAATACATCACTACGTGGTGATGACATTACTGCGATGAACGCACCAGGTTTTAGAACCCTATAACACTCCCCCCATATTTCTTTATCGGGTAATGCTTTATCCCAATTTTTAGAAAGAAATGATATTCCGTAGGGGGGGTCTGTTGCCATCAAATCTACCGAATTATCTTTGATTGTTTTTAGGACATCTTTGCTGTCTCCTAATAATAAATGTTGTTCCATAATATTTGTTTTATTCTTCTTTTTGTTTAATAAACTTTTTGGGTGTGAAACCTTTGTATGTAAAGAATACAAATAGTTTCTTACCCTTTTCGTTTATGTGAAACATACCCTTTTTATTTTTGGGTTTATTCATCATTTCCAAACTTGAATTTGATTTTTAATTCTTGTTTTACGTCAATCTTTTCTGGTTCTGCCATACCCAATAATTTACTTATATCATTTAGGGTTTGACGTGCGTTATTTAGGTCTTCCTTCATTAAAGCAAGGTCGTATATCTGCCAGTATTTTTGTAGATGTTTGTTTATTAGTTGGTCCCTATCTAACTGGTATTTTTCACGTAATAAGGTCCAAGTTCTCAACCACCACTCGTTCGCTTGTTGAAACGATATTCTGTATTCGTTGGTAATCCACTTGGTGTATTCTGTATAGGACAAGTGTTTATCCAAGATTTCTTCTAATGACTTTGTCAGTAGGTCTTCTACTTCTGCTGTGGTCATCTTCTTTTTTCTACTACCTACGGGTCTTCCCCTTCTATTGGTTTCGTTTATTTCGTTCATCTTCGTATTTTCTTCTTAATGCGTTTAGGGTATTCACCATACACTTACCACACGATGTGGGGTGTTTATTTACACCATATATTCTGTTGTATAAGTCATATATCATTAGTCGTTGTTCGTGTGAATATCTGGCTCTTTCCATTAGTGATTGTATTGCTTCCAATTCTTCAAATGTCCAAGTTATTTCATTTGTTCTGTTTTCCATAATTCTTGTAATTTTTGTTTTGTCTTGTTTATGTATCTACCCACAGAATTCAAGGGGATAAGGGTCTGTTTTGATACTGATGTTAATGTCCCCATTTCTAACCATAAAACAAACAAGTCCCTATCAAACCAATCAAACGTTTCTAATTGTTTATAAACCCATTTCATATCGGGTATGGTCTCTACATATTCTTCATCGGCAAAGTCCTCTGTAATCTCTTCTAATAGGGGTGTATGAAGGTTCTGGTTCTTTCTGTATTCCTTGTGATAAGGACTTGTTGTGGAATTGTAATTGTTTTTAACCACCCTAATAAAATAATACATCTTTTGAGCATCTGGTATTTCATTTATCTTTTTGGGTTTTAACAATAGTTGTTCCACGACTGATTGGAATAAGTCGTCTTGATGTTGGGGCTCCATACATATCTTCTTAACTCTATCCATCGCCTTATCGTGATTTTTATTTATCCACTCAAAAAACGTCATTACTAAATATTATCTTTTAATAAATATACCAGTTTTAGGTTTTTTTGACATAGCAAAATAAAAAACCCCCACCATTTCTGGTAGGGGCTCAAACAAAAGGGAACAGAAACCAAACTTACCCTTTTCCTTTTCCGTTTAAGTTTTTGTCCAAACGTTGGTAGTTGGCACGTTCGTTAAGGTTGTATATCTTTTCAAGTTCGTAAAGATAATCACGTAGTGTGCCAGTTGCTGGTTTAGTGAAGGACTTTCTTTTCATCTTCTTAATCATACGTTGAACATCAAACTTGCCTTCTGCTTCTAACATAGCCAAGTGTGCCAACGCTCTAAAAAAGATGTTGTTAGGGTTTTTATCACAGAAGTTTTTTATCTTGCGATAAATGCGTAGAACAGCTAAACCTCTGTCGTGGTATTGTAAAGCAAACTTTCCGTTTTTGAAGTTTTCTAACGACTTTGCTCCATCATTACCGAAGATGATGATAAGGTTAGATACTTCTACGTTCAAGTCCTTATGCTCTTCGGCAATCTCCAAAAGACGCATATAGGGGGCATAACCTCTTTTTGCCCAGTGTCGTAGGTAGTCGCTGTTTTTCCAGTTTCTCGCCTTGCTGTTGAGCTCACTGATGTCGCTGATGTCTAAATCACGGACGATGTAAAGGACTGCCATACCTAACTCTTTACATACTTGTAATCGGTGTTGTCCTTCCAACACCTCCCCATTACGTTTTACGATGATTGGGGTGTATTGACCTTTTGCTTTGATGCTTGCTTTCAGTTGGTCAATGTGGGACTGAACAAGCTCTCTGTTGGATGCGATGGTCTTAAACTGGTTATAGTTTTTTGTTCTATAAACCACCATATCCGTTCTTTCGCTTTGACTAAAATAATTTGTCATAATAATAATTGCGGTTTAACCCGACTTTGTTTTAATTTGTGATTTTGGGGATACGGGACTACTATCCCCTACTTTCACGTTTAACATATATGTTATGTCCCGACCTTCCTTAACTTTTATAAAATGGGGAGACCGAAAACTCCCCATACAATATGGATATTGATACAACAGAATTCGGTTTTTATTTTCCGTGATATTGCTCGTTTAGATATTTTTCCATATTATCAAAACGACTTTTTAATTCCTTACTATAACCTTTGGTTGCGAATTCAACCATAAGGTCTGTTGCTAAACATACGTCAAGAAGTGTTGGACAAACTCCACAATTCTCAAAGTGTTTTTGGACCAAGTGTGATTGGTTTTGAAATACGATTTGTTCTTCTTTGCTTTTCATAATATTACTTTTTTTTGTTATACAAATATACTAATTCTAAAATTACCAGTCAAATTTTTTTATTGAAGTTCTTCAAGGTAGTAGATACAATCAGCCAAGTTTTGATGTATGGTTTCTAAATGGGAAAGCCTTTCACTGGCATTATATCCCGCTTCGCTTTCTTTCCATTTATCACTTTTATCTTCATATTTGGTTTGTTCTGTATCCAAAATCATTTCAACCTCTTCAACATAAGGTTCAATACGTTTTAGTAGGTCAATCATCTTTACCCTTTCATCTGCCAAATCTTTCATCATCTGCGTAATTGGGGTCAATTCTTTTACAAGTTGATAAACTTGTTTCATCGTTTTTTTGTCTTGTGAGTTCATAGTTCAAAGATACTGATTATTTTTATACTGCCAAAGTTATTCCGTGTTTTTTTGAAAGTTTTTTCAAGTTTCTTTCTAAACTTTTGAAGTCGTTTATCCCGTTTGTAGCACGGAACATAAAAACCTCACCACCAAACTTACCGAAGCGTTGGTTGTAGATGATAAAACTTTCATCTTCTAAACTTTCAATCCACTCTATATTACCTTCTTTTCCAAAGTAAGCCTCGTATGCTTTTTCAAAAACACCCGCATCACCATCTTCTTCAAGATAAACCCATTTTTTTCTGTCTATAAGTGTTTCAAAAGAAAAAGGACTGATGTAAAACTCTAATCCCAAATCAAGGACTAATTCTTTTGGTGCCAACAAGTATCCGTGTCTTGCTGTTTCGTAAAACTTGAAGGTGGCATTTTGGTATTGTGCCAGTCGTTGTGCTTTGTTCATTGTTTTCATACTTCAAAGATAGTGATTTTAGTTTTGTTCTGCCAAATTATTTTCAACATTTTCTTCGTCTTCGTCTATTAAGTTGAAATCAACCATAATACCTACAACTTGGTTTTTTTCAATACAAGCGAATACGGGGTAGTATCCATCACCCATACCACTACTACATACTATAGCATCTTCAGTATCGGTGAAATCTTCTGTGATGGGACAACTACCTTTCGTATAGATTGCTGCCGTAGCAGTATCCACACCAAAGTTTCCAATATGTTCCCAAGTAAAGTCAGTAGTTCCTTCGTCCAATCGTTTTAAGAACTTGTTGTGAAAAGCCATCAACTTACCAGTTCTTTTACCGAATATACCGAAATCACCTTCTTCAGTCCAAGCAACATAATAACCTGCTTTTACTTTAACTACGACAGACATATTTGAATTGTCGTCATCATAGAATGCTGCGTCCCCTACTTTAATTCTACTCCCTAATTTGATTACTTTATCCATTTTTTTAATTTTTATTTGTTATACAAAGATACTGATTATTTTGATACTACCAAACTTTTTTCAACAATTTTGAAATTTATTCCTACTTGTTGTTGTAATGCTTGAATTGTCTTTTTGTTGATATTACCACAGAAGACGACTGGTTGATTATCTTTATCAAGTGGGGTGATTACCACATCAACCAACTTATCGTTGATTACAGCTTCAACTACATAACCACCTTTACGTTTCATAAAACGCTTGTTGTAGCAATCGGTGATGTTGAATTTCTTTGCGAATTGTTTTAGTGTCTTGTAAGTTTCCATACTTTCTGTTTATTTATCTTGTTTGATGGAACAAAGATAAAACAGAAAAACTTACTGGCAAAACTACTTCTTAACTTTTTTCAAAAAAGTTTTTTGACTTTGGATTTTACGTTGGGATAATTCTTCCAACTGCTCACGGAGCTCTCTTCGTTGCCAGTAGAACACGGGCATACTTTCTTCAAATTGTTCTTTTGTTCTTTTCATTACTTTTTTTTTTACTTGTCTTTGTATAGGAAGAAACGATAATCAATTCCCATATCTGTATCTACCACGTAGATTTGGTCTATATGGAGCATATAAACGTTTTTACGGGACTTTATTACAATATTGGTCTCGTTGTATTGGTCAATCGTAAAACTCTTCTTATTGAAAGGAATTGACTTATCCAACATTTCCACAGCAGCCCTTACAAGAATATACACATCTTTATTGTAATCTTGGGTAAAGATACGTAATGGTAATCTTAAATTACCTTTTTTCAATTCAACATACCTTGTATCTATCATAACAATTTATCTTCTAACATAGTATAAACCATATCATAATCAAGATGCCCTTGTGGTAATCTTTGGATTTTAATATCTTTTAACGCTTCAAATAATTCTTCCTTCTTGGTTTCAAATTCTTCTATTTCGTAATCTTCCCAATTTTCTATATCCCCGAATATTTCTAAAATAAGTGAAATAAAAAGTTGTCTGTGTATTTCAGTATAATTTATATCCAAGTAGATAATTGATGATGCCACAAAATCTTTGAATTGAACATCACCAAATTCATCATACAGAATATTATCAGTAAATTCATCATCACTTAAAATTGAATATAAATCTATTGTTTCCGTTGGAATATCTGCTATGATTTTATCCAACAAAAAATTCATATCGGTAGGTAATTTAACTAACATCATAAATAACTATTGAAATATTGAAGATGAAATAATATCAAATACATCTTGTTCTTTAACTACTTCCCCTTTGAACATTATGGTATAACCTTTATTCCAATAAGTTTTATAATCTTTTTCAGTCCAAGTGAAATCACAATCAACAACCAAATTTCGCCCAGTATTATCTGTTATGACGTTTTCTGTTTCATTTTCAATTTCTATATCAGTTTCTATATCTATATCATTATCTATTTCTCTTTCTATTTCTATTTCTTTTTCTATGGTTTGTTTCGGTTGTTTTTTTAACCCTTCGGTTGTTTTGGGTTGAATTGGGTTATTTTCGGTTGTTTTGGAAGCGTTAGTATTTCCATTTGGTGCCCCACCTTTCTTACCATTTTGTCTGTTGATTTCAACACGTTTAAGATATTTTTGATTATCACTATCCAACAAAGGTTCTGCTTGTTCCCATAAATCCATAACCCTATCGTTATGGATTTCTACGGGTTCGTTATTACTATAACTTTCCAACGCATTTAGAAATTCAACAACCATTTCTGGTGTATATCGTTTCAACGTCTTAAACCAAGATGACCTAAATACGATATTGTTTTCTTTCTTATTCATCACTATTAGTGTCTTCAAGTTTGATGTATCCCCAACGACCATAGGGGCAGTTTTCATCTTTCATCGCAGCTCGTATCTTACGAATATGACCAGATGATACATCGTAGTCCCTTGCGATTGTAGTTGATTTTTCACCAGCAAGTAATCTTCTTTTGATTTGGCGGATTACCCTTACGCCCAACAATTTAATTTGTCCCATAATTTTACTTTTTTTATTTGATTTATTTAAGTGTTCCTACTGAAACACTTTTAATAAATAGTAAATAAATCATAAAAAGTCAAATGAATTATGAAAGTTTTTTTATACGGGTGGTTGTTCCCCTTTCAATGGACTTCTGGTGGTGTTGGGTATGGAAGGTTTCGTATAGTCCATCTTTATATGGAAGTCCAAAGTCCCTAAACATTGTCATCTTACCTTTTACTACTTCCATTTCAAGGTCATAACTGGTGAATACCTTAAATCGTTTGGTGCTTGTAAAGTGTGGTGGATAAGTTAGATATGTAAAATCGGGTATGTAGAATACGTCCATACGAATACCCATTTCATTTATTCCAACATTTAATGAATAGTCCAACAAATCTACAATCAGTTCTGGCATATAATCACCAGTAAAGAATATATCCATATCACGAGCATTTGATTTGTCCATCAACGACCCAAACAAATAACAATCAAATTCCTTGAAATAATCGTTTTTACGGACCTTTTCTAACCAAATGGGTATATGATGTATGGAAGGATTAGAAAGCTCGTTAAATGTCTTTATTTTACCTTTTCTGTAATAGTATGTGTATCTATCAATCATAATAAAAAAGGGGGAAACCAAAAAAAAGTAATGACAACTTGGTCTTATTATGAAAAGTTAAAAAAAAAATAAATCATTTGAAAAGACAAACCAAGTAAAAAGGTCTCCCCCCATTTACATAATATAAAAAAACTTTTACATTTCCATATATTTATTTAATATGGAAGGACAAAAGTGTAGAAAATGTAATGAAATAAGGGATTTTAAGTATTTCCATAAGGCTCCTTCAACAATAAATGGCTTGCTTCATACATGCGTTGATTGTTTAAGAAAAGAACGACAAGACAAAGAACAGAAAATTAAGGAAGGTTATAGTCATCTTGATTTGGCTAATGATAAAAGTAATATTGAAGGTGCCAAAGAAATATTGACACGTATGGGGTATATGTTAGATGTCCCCGAATATCCCGTTTGGAAACAATTTAGGACACGAATTAAGGACAAGTATGGTATTGACCTATACAAATAAAAAAGGGGTAATTAAACCCCTTTAAAATCAATATTATAAAATGGAAGCTATTATTGATTTTTGGCTCTAATCCAACCACAGATACGTTCAGCCGTCTTTACCGAATATCCCCTATTCTGTTGGTCTTCAATACACTTGGACCAGGGATAAGAAGCAAACTTTTCATTATCCCAAGTAGAAATACAAATAGCCAAAGCTTGGTCAGTTGGATATTCCCCACTGATTTCACTTTTACATCTACTGACAAAAGTAGATTTGTTTTCACCAGATTTAGGTTTTGGAATTGGCATCTTATTTTTTGCTAAACTTTTCCAAAGTGGTTATGCCCATACCAGCGGCAGTTAAATATAACATACCTTCAAAGACAAAATCTTTAAGTGGTATGTCCATAAAAACATTTGATACAAATGCTATTGAAACTAAAATAAAAGCCGAAAAGGTAATAACTCTTTTGCTTGAATACTTACCATCAGCTTCACTTAACATATTTTTAAAAAATTCTTTCATTTTTCTTTCTTTTTAAATCTATCCCAAATTCTAATTAGGTTTATAACAAGTCCCGTTAATAAAAGTAAAAGTGTCAATTCTCCTTGAAATTTCATCAAA
>Ga0208161_1000295_pt1 | contig 28136 bp, 38 predicted proteins | sample CB_VirMetaG_3_FD_184538 | JGI IMG/M metagenome (GOLD analysis project Ga0208161, IMG submission 184538) | Freshwater to marine saline gradient viral communities from Chesapeake Bay - CB_1508_1S Viral MetaG (SPAdes) (version 4) | ecosystem: Environmental > Aquatic > Marine > Coastal | place: USA... | reverse complement strand
CTCGTGCGCGGAAACCTGCCTCTTATCTCCTTGTAAGAGATTACTTTGCAGGGGGGTGGTTGTTTGGTTTTTATTGTATAGTTTGCAATCAGAACGTGCCCAAATGTTTCCGAAAGCTCTTTCGGTGCTTGAACACTGAGCTGCGGCTAACTCCGTAAATCTCAACGGCTTCGGTCGGCTTTAATCGCTTCAGCTCTACGGCTATGGCTGCCAATCTGATTTGTGATTTTTGGCAACTAGAGCCACCGGCTAGGATATAGTTAATGATTTCCAAAAGCGCCGCGCTGCATTGGCTGGCGCAGTCTGGCGCCTGTGGCTCTTCGTGGTCGTCGTATGTGTGCGGCTCTAGCATTCAATGGTTGCAATTCTTTGGTGCAATAATCATTAAAATTAGTTGGCTTTGTTGCTTATAGAATAGCGTTTATCCTGTTGTTAGCTAATTGAAAATATTCATCATCAATTTCAATTCCTATAAAGTTTCGGTTTGTGTTTTTGCAAGCAATGCCCGTGGTTCCTGAACCCATTGCAAAATCAAGAACAGTATCGTCGACGTTGGTGTAAGTGTTTATAAGATATTCCATTAACGATACCGGTTTTTGCGTTGGGTGAATTTTGCCTTTGTTGGGTTCCCATTTGCCAGATATTATGCTTGTGGGATTTTTGTGAGTGTATATGTATTGTGTGCCACTGTTGTGCCCTACTTGGTTGCTGGACTCCTTTTTGCTGTAGTTTTTTATTTTGACCGGCTTTTCCCTTTCTGTCATTTGTGGAAAATATCTAATCTTGCCTTTGCCAAAAACAACAACGTCTTCATGCTGCATCATCGGCCTATACCTTGCGCATTGAAAACCGCGCGGAATGTGCTTGTCCCACACCCAGCAGTATTTGAACATGCTGTAGTTGCTGGCAATAAGTTTTGTTGTAAATGGTTGGCTTGCTGTGATAACTATTGCAGCGCTTTTCTTTGTTATTCTATTCAAGTGCTGCCACATAGGTTCAAAGGCTATGATTGCGTCCCATTTGCAAGCTGTAATGCCATATGGCACATCGCATAAAACCATGTCAACGCTTGCGTCTGTTATGTAATGCATCATTTCCAAGCAATCGCCGTGCATTAGTTTAATTTGGTCTTTGCTCATGTTTTTTATTTCTAGCATGGGTTTTTGGTGGCTTGCTGTGCCCATTGTTTGCATAGTTGGTGCATCCCATCATTGTCGATTTCTTCGATATATTTCTCTGAAGGTTTCCCATTTTTTTTGCTAATAATGCGCAAACATGTGACTTCACCGCGCTGGTCATGGCCTGCTACGAAAACCGTGAATATACCAGTTTTTACCAATGCCCTAAATTGCCGCATCTGCCCTTTTGGGATTTGATTATATTTTACCAGCCCTTCAGATTTGAATTCTAAACGCAAAAAGTGCCCGCCAATTTCCACTTCACCGTCGCAATCGCTTGGCAAAATGTTGCGCGGAAAGGCGCCTTTTAGCCAGTGAAACATTTGCAGGCCTCTGCTTTGCATCCATTTTACTGGGTCGCGTATTCCGCTTTCATATGCTGAATCTAAAAAGTCTTGGATTTCCATCATATTATAGCTTGTGCAACTCGTTGCGCTGCTTCTATTAATTCATTCATGGTTCCGTTGTTGTAAATGTTTTGATTTGCCACTATTTGCGGAACCATTGTCTCGCTGACGTGTTGGCTTGCTGTTGTTTCAATGTTGTTTTCACGTTGAAGTTTTATTACATAACCTCCCATGCGCATGATAAAGTCGGCCTCAAATGGGAATCTTAAATCGTCGATAATAACGTGTTCTGTCCTGCTATCTATGCGCGGCTTGTGCTTAAACTCCACCATATTAAGCCAATAATTGCGCCCATAAAGTTGCTTCATAGTTTCGCCAATGGCTTGGTAAAGTGGCCTTATTTTTTCTTTATCTGCCGCATCGTTTCCATTCCTTGGCGCCGTTATGCCGTGCGCAAGCTCCTTAATTGGCGCTGCTAGGCTGTCAATTACGCTGTTTGGTAGTGCCTTGGATAAGTGACGTGCAAACGTGCTTTTGCCAGCTCGCATTTGTCCAGTGATTCCAATAATCATAGTATGTCTGTTTTTGGTTCGTTATATGTTGAGAATCTCCCGTTCCACTTTGTCCAATTAAGGCCAACTTTGCCAGTTCTGCCGTGCCTGTTTTTGCGAACAAGTAATTGTGTCAACTGCTCCTCGTTTGGGTCCATGTGCAGAAAACTCACGGTGTCGCTGTCCTGCTCAATGCTGCCGCTTTCGCGCAAATCCGAAAGGCGAGGCTCCCCGCTTCGCTCCTCTATGCTGCGGTTCATCTGGCAAAGCACAAGAAAAGGCACTTTTGTCTCAAGCGCTGCCTTTTTTAGCGCCTGCGATATTTCGCCAACTTCGCGCACGCGGTCCTTGCCTCTGTATGCTGGCGGTATCAGTCCCAGATAATCGACGACAAAAAGTTCTGCGTTGCGCTCACGCGCGTGGGTGCGTGCTTGGCTTCGCAGTTGAGTTATGTTGGTATCAACCTGGTCCTCTATTACAATTCTGCTCTGAGCGATGGCTTTTGTGCTTTCAATTATTTTTGCCGTGTTGCCCTGTCCCGTCTCCATATAGTGCCCCAAATCCTCCCCGCTATGGTTGGCCACCATTCGACTAATCACCTGCTCAAAAGGCATTTCGTAGCTCCAATAGACCACCTGCTTGCCTTGCATAGCGGCATTGAGCGCTAACTGGCAAGCAAGCGCTGTTTTGCCGCATCCTGGGCGCGCTGCCAGCGTGTTCATGCTTCCAGGCTTAAAACCTCGCAGGATGTCGTCAACCGCATCCATGCCCGTTCTAATGCCCGTTGATGGCAATCCGTTTGGGTAAGCTGTTTCGAGCAATTCCACGAAGTCCCGCCAGCGCTTTTTTTGGTCGCTCGCTTTGCCGCTATGGCCCGCAGTTATCTCGAAAAAGTCGCTTTCTAGCTTCGCCAATAGCGCCTTAGTGTCTGTTTCTGGGTCGCTCACCGCATGTAGCGCGTCATAATATCGTTGGTAAATCATTCGGCGCGTGGCAGTGTCTTGCAGCTCTGGAAGCCAAAAGCCAAGATTACTTGCCGTTGGCGCCTTCTCGATTGCCTCATAAAGCCAGAGGCCAAGCTTTGGCGCTTTCGCGCTAACGTTAACCTCGTTGATGTCTGAGCCAGCCTCCACCAAATCGGCCATAATGCGCCATGCCTCCAAAGCATTTAGCCCATAAAAATGGCGCTCTGAAACCCCCGCCGCAACTGCGTCCGAATATGCTCCCAAAATACAGCAACCAATTAGCCCCTTTTCGGCGCGGTCGCTGAAGGGAATCTCGGCAGGCATTATTAAATTGTTCATGCCCATTTTTCGGCCTTTCTGGTTGCAGGCCGGCGGCCTCTTAAATGCTCCATTCCTCCGAAAATCAGTGACAAAACATTGTCCTTGCCTTGAATGCCCTCAGAATCCTTTGTAACGGTAGCTTCTACTGACTCCGCTGTGTTCATACTGCTTCGGGCCTCTGATGCCTCCTTGGTGGCATTCTGTGCGTTTATGGCGGCACGTACGGCCGCTGCGCTATGCTCCGAAACCTCTTTACCTTGAAAAGCAGCATTTTCTGTTGCATTGGCGATGTTGGTGGCTTTGTTTGGCTCTGTTTGCATTGGTTGCTCCCCTATAGCTGTACTATAGCTAAATAAGTTATTACTTTGTGGCGCCATTTGGCGCCATGTCTCCCGTTTGGGCGCATCAAGGCGAATACCAAGTTGGTCGGCTAATTTATAGCATTTTGTGGCGCGTTTATTGGCGCCATTTGGCGCCAGCACTAGCCACTGGTGTGCTACTAATTCGCGCAGGATTTTGCCCACGTCGTGGCGTTCTACGTGGATGCATTTTGCAATTGTGGCCTGCGATGCGTAGCACTGCCCGCGCCGCGCTACATAGCATAAAACAGCGATGTGGCGCGCGGTAAATCCCTGCTCAAATATCCATGCAGGGATGAATGGTGTTTTTATTTTCTCCATGTGCCCTCCTTAATAGCAGCTTTCCTTATAACGCTGTATGCATTGAGGCACTCTCGGCAGTGGTATTGTCTGCCGTCTGGAGCTAGCTTGTTGCGTGCAAACTCATCCTCTGGCTTTATCTGACCGCACCCTCCGCAGTGTTTGTGTTTCATACTTTCCCCTCCATGATTTCTTTACAGAGTTCCTGCATGGCGTCATATGCCAGTTGCATCAGTTCGTGCCCATCATCCACCATCTTGGTCTTGGCTCTTGCAACTCCACCAGCTCCTCGGCGGTCGGGATTGGGAGCCACTCACCTTTCATGCTCTCTAAACGTATCCTGTCACTTACCCCGAAAGTGACAAAGTTCTCAGCTTTTGTTAAGTATACCACTGTCCACGCATCCCCGTCTTTCTCGCGCCAGTAATACGGACCTGATTTGGTTGGCAAATCACTCATCAGTCGTCTCCTGTTTTTTAACATCATCCATTATTGATGAAGTAAATTCGTGGAGTTTTTCACTTAATTCATAAAGCGAAGCAGTGATTGATGTGTTATTATAATCAAATGTCTGAGACATGATACACGAAGATATAAGTTCTGGGTGCCGTTTTGCATACCCATTGCCTAGTCGTTTATCTATATCAACGATAGCTCGGGCGAGATATGTGTCCATTGTATCTCCTGCTTGGAATACAGCATTCGTATCACTAATTGTTGGTTTTTCCATTTAGTTCCTTTCTCAAGATGTCACTTCATCATCATCGATGCATCTAGTTTCTAAGTTTTGTTTATTTTTTTCAGCTTTTCTTTTAATTCTGGACAATTGCGCATTTTTAAGCCTTCCAACAAGCTCCGCGCAACTCCTGCGCCAATGCGTTTTTGCGACATTTCAAGCGCGTATTTTTCAAAGTCTGCCGCGTCATCCTTAATCAGAGGCGGTGCGAAGCAGTTGGGCAAATCATCGGGCGTTCCGGATTTGATAGATTTGACCAAAAACTTGCGCACCACCTCTTGCATTAGAGGCTGAAGTTTGTGCCAGTGTTGCCGTTCAAAACGCTTCAATAAAGACTAAGCGTCATTGGTTTGTCGGGTGTGTAATCTGGCCATGTGTCGGTGTCAATGCACGTCAAAAGCCTGTCCATTCCTTCGGTTACTTCCTTGCCAGCAGCGAAAACCGTGTCAGCATCAAACTCATAAGACGAGGACAAAAAGTCCCCGCCAGTTTCGACTACCAACCAAATCCAGCGCTTGATTGGCAGCCCTTCGTGACGCGCTAAATGACAGTAATTCCACTGCTGCCAGTGGTATTTTAAATCGCGGCATTGCCTTGCAAACTTGCGCGGATGGGCGCCACCTGGCGCAATGGTTTTGATGTCATAAACGGTTTCTGTTTTGGGGTCGTAGCCGTCAATGCGGCATTTGCTGCTAATTGGCCAGGCGCGTTTGCTAAAAACGCTGACCTCGTTTTGCCAGTCGCCAATTTTGTCAGTTCCTGGCAGCCTGAAAAATGCCGCTGCCATCGTTTTCAGTTTATTGAACTCTGGCTCGCGGATTGTGTTTTCATTGCCGTAACTAGCCCACCATTCTTTGCCTGCCTTGGTGCGTTTGTTAGAAAACTCGTCAGGGCAAACAGTCACTGTTTTTGCGAAAACATCAGGCTCAAGAATGTAAGTGTGAAACAGCGTGCCCAGCTTCATGGATTCACTGCGCTCCATAGCCGTGACACCTGTCGCACGCTGCCAAAATCGGCGCGGGTTTTCGATAAGTTTTAACTCGCTGGTCGATAGCGCAGGCTGGGCGCGGTAATCGCGTTCGTCCATGTTTTGGTGGACGCCGACAAGGTCGCAGTTGAAACTAAAACGGGATGCTATCGGTTTCATCGTCGGCGCTTTCTAAGTTAGCTTTTGCGGCTTTGTATTCAAGAGATGTGGCTACGCGCTCGCGGTGCCAGTCCAACAGTTTATCCCAATTTACTGTTGGGTTGCATGGGTCGAAACTCCACGGCTCCAAGTCAGTCTTTGGCACTGTAACGCCATCTGGAAGACTGGAAACGCTGCCAACACTGGCGCCCGTTTCGCCGTTTGCGCGTTCGTAGTGTGTGATGGTGACAAGCGCTTCTTTGCCCAGCATTTGAAGCGGGTCAAAATTGGCTAGTTCCTGCTCTGTTGGAGCGAGCCAAGCATCCACCACTTTGCGCAGTGTGCTTTTGCTGTTTAGGCTTGCGGCGAATTTCTTAGAAATGTGCATCGGCTTTTGCTCGCCTTCGATTTCGATGGTGCATTTTGGCAACGCCCACGTGACATTGAGCATCCGCCGCATTTTGGTTTCGCCTTTATAGGTTTCCTCTCCGGTTCCCAAGTCCACAATGCTAATGCAACGCGCCACATGAGTTCCTTTTGGTGTGAGTTTACGTGATGAATTGGTTGGTTTGTCTGTTATGCTATTCATAGTTTATTTGTTGTTTTGTTGTGTCATTTTTCTGATTCGCAGCGCTTCCAAGTCTGCGCACTGCAAAATTTCTATCAGGTCATTAAGTGGAAGGATTGCATACCACGGCGCGTTATTTTTTCGCCAAGCAATGACAGGAATCTCTTCCTCTTTGGCGCCGCCTTTTGCTTGCGCAATCCAATCGTGCAGGCTGACTTTTTCGGTGCGCTTCACTTCCCAGTGTATTGGCAGCGCTTTACATTCAACATCTGCGGCTCCGTGGTTTTGTTGGCTTTGCATAAATCCAGTGCGCCGCGCTTCCCATCCACCTTGATGCGTCAGTATTTGCGCAATTTCGCGCTCCCCGCACTTGCCTTTGTTTTTACTGTTCACGTTTTTTATTTATTGCGTTACGTGCAAATCTTCGGCGCGCTTCCTCGCCGCTGTAGTCTCCTCGGCTGGATAAAAACGCATCACAAGCGCGGTTTATTCCTGCCATGGAAATATGCGTCCAATCGTCGTGCGTCTCGAAATCCCAGTCTGGTTGTGGTTGGTTTACTTTCATTTTTAAGTGGGGCGGCGGTCTGTATCCAACGCGCCGCCGCCCCTGTCGTAGTTTGCACTGCCCGCAGGGTCGAATTTCAGACAATGCTATTTATTGTTGTTTTGTTTTCGGTCCAGCACTCGCTGGGCGAAATTGCGCCGCCGGTGGGATTTCGAGATGCAGGAAACACGGTGGGATTTTGTAGTGTTTGTGGAGTTGTGGCGGCTTAAATTTGTTTCAGCTTGTATTTTATCCAATCGGTGAGCGTCATACCCATTGCTCTGGCCATGCTCCACCAGTGCTTTTTGTCACTGGTTGTGCAGCGAATTTGAACGTGGTTGTCTAATGGCGCAGCTCCTTTAAGCGCGTTTTTATTTGCCGATTTCATCCAATGTAATGCGACCGTTTTCGATGTCTTCAATTAGTTCTAGCCTGGCCAATTTTAAGCAATTTTCGCACGGGTTGATGTCTGTCCCATTAAAGCAGTCAACTTTTGCTACCGTCAATTTGCTTCCGCAAGCGTTGCAAAATATGTTCATTTCAGTTTGTAAAATTTATGTTTTCCAACAATAGCAACAGGCTTTTTGCCGCGTGCCCAGTAGGGCGGTTTGATGTAGTCGGCAAAATAGTGGTCTGCATTGCCAATTTTGGCGCGGTTCATTCTTGTTATGTTGCGCTCAAGGTAAAGTGCCCAGGGCGCCATTGTGCTGTTGTATAAATGGGCAAGGTCAGATTCCGTTTTGCCGTTCCAGCATGAAAACTGCCACTTCTGAAGGCAAACGGCTTCCGCGCTGATGTTGCGGTTAATGGCTCTTTGATTAATCACCGCTGCAACCGCTGCCATGCCGTCCTGGCCTTCACCCCGCGCTTCGGCAAGTAGCGTGAGAGCTACAATGCCGGCGCGAAGGGGCGCGGTTGTTAGTAGTAGCAATAATAGGTGTTTCATGCTTGGATGTAATAGCTGAGGTTGCTGTAGCTGTTGCTGTTATAATTTGGATACTCTAGTGTGTAACCACTGCCAAACCTGCCAGTGTAGCCGCTAATAATCCCGTCCGATTTGCGGCTTATGTAGCCACGCGTCAAACTGGTATGGTGTAAAGTGTAGCGGGCGCTGTGTTTTAAATCGCTGGGCGTTTGAATAAAGCACTTCAGTTTGTTGGCTACATCTGCAAGGTTTTTACCGGTCCACAATGCGCGTGATGGTTTGCCCTTGTCGTCAGCGCTGGCGTATATGCGCACAGTGTCAAGATATTTGCCGCTCATGCGGCTGTTGGTTTGGGTTAATACCATGCCGTGTTCTGCGGCTAGGGTTTTAAGTTCGTTGATTTTGCTAATGAGTTGCTTATTTAAATAGTTCATATGGTTTTTACGTTTGTTTGTTTACGTTGCTGTCAACGGATGCAATATCTCATACGCATTTTCGTTTGTCAATACAAACAAGCAAGTTTTTTTGACTTATTTTTTTGCTCTATGAAATCACCATTTTTTGAGAGGGCACCCAAGCGCGGCCAAAGCGCTCTTAAACGCCAAAACGCAGCCACATTGGCGGCAGCGTTCGTGGTTTGTGTTAGCGCTTTCAATGTGTTTGCAATCGCGGCAAATGGCTAACCGGCGTTCGCGCTCCTCTTTGCTAGCTGTTTTGAGGCCTTTGGTCGCCAAAGTTTTGGCGCTTTCAATCAGGTTTTTAGCCATTGCGGAAAAGCCTGGCATTTCACCAGGTTTGCGATTTTTGAAACCTATCCGCTGTCGGCGTAGTTTAGCGCGGCGTGTCATAGACGCCTGTTGCCCCTGCTCTTCCATCATGTATGGTTGTGGTATGCGCGTTGATTGTCGCGGTTGTTGTGCTGTTGCTGTAGGTGTTGCTGACGTTACCGGTGCTAAGCTCAGTGTCAAGAACGCTGGTCGAGTTAACGTCCGCGCTTGTCAGCGCCGGCATGGTCACGCTGTCGAAAACGCCTGACGCTTCGCCGCCAGAGTCCCAGGCTGCCAGCTTATAATCGTAATCATGAAGCGCACCGCTCACGGTGTAGTTGGGCACGTAATCTATATGTGAAAAAGTGCTGCTGTCGGCAGTATAAACTAACACATAGCCACCTGTGCCCGTGGCGCGATAAATGCGGTATTCGGTTGCCCCGCTCGAAGTCCACAAAAGCGACACTTTGCCCAAGCTTTCGGTTGCGGTGAATGTTGAAGGGTTGCTTGCCATATTAAACTAGCGGCACCGTCACAAGCGCTTGAATGCTGTTTGCTGTTATGTTGCGGTTGTTGCCAGCGCCGAGATAAAAGCCTCCGTCATACGTGTCCACATAATCGCTGGCTGGTGGGTTGTCAGCTTCTAGCACGCCGCCGCTGCTCAAAACACATTCAGCTTCCCAATCGTCTGGTTCTTCGTCCCAATCCCAGTAGTTGCTATCGTGGACATAATCGGCTTCAGTGCCATTGGATGCTCCATCAACGCCGTAACCGCTGCCGCTCACCGTTTGCGTTTTTTCGGTGTCGTAAATTTGGTATTCGTCGATGCACGAAAAGCCTAGGCTGGTGTTGGTTTCAACAAGCGTCCGCAGGTCATCGGGCAAGCTCTCCAGCGCAAACATGACTAAACCAAACCGGTAGTGCACATCGCGCCGTATGCATTCCAGCACACAGTCCCCATTGCTATCGGCTGAAATATAGCATTGCTTATACGCGTTTGCAGTTGGCGAAATGCTAGTCCGCCAGTTTGCATCATAGCTGGTCAACGTCCATGACGCCGCGAAAATTTGCCCGTCTGCCCAGACTGCGCCAGTGCTGCAATTGGGCGTAGTTTGGCTATTAACCGCAATCGGTTCCTGGCTTATGTAGTCGTAGTGCTTATACTGGAAATCCACCGGCAAATAAATGCGAGCGCGGTTCAGTTTGTTGACTGCATTGACAATTTGATTGAAATGGTCTGCGTACGCAAGCATTCCAGGAAGCGGCCCAAAACCTTTAAAAGCGTCAGCGCGTTCTGTCGTTGGTAGCTCCCTGAAATGCGGTTTGCCATTGGCCGCCACCATTAGGTTTTCAAAAGTATAATCATACAAGCGCTTGTCGTAGCACTGGGTGCGTCCGTTGCTGTCAACATATTGCCTTTGCCCGTTGCTGCTGGCTTCGTCAATAAATCCGCTGCAAATAGCCCTCAAGACACTCTCCAACCACGTCATTTCATCGCTGCGCATGAGCGTATCATTGGTTTGGTATGTGTTGTTGCTGTCCTCGTAAACTTTTGGGATAAGGCGCGTGAAATAAAAACGCGGCATACATGCACCTTGTATGCTGCTGCTATCCCAGCCGCTGCCTGCATCTGCGTCTGGCGCAAAGTCTCCGATGCGCTGCCCGCAGTCTGCGCCACCGTCTACCGTATATCGCAGATATTCGACAACCGCGTTTTCGTGGGTGCGGTAGCCGCCATTTGTGGCGCCTGTGCTGTCTGCGCTAATATATGCACTGCGGCTGGCGCTGGTGTTTGCAATTGTGGCTGGCGCGTCCTCGTTGTATGCGAGGCGGCGGTCAAGCTCTACCCGCACCTGGTTGCTTCCTGCATCTCGAACGCTGACCACTCGGTAATCTGGTTCATACACTTTGCAGCTTTTGTAATGCGCTTCAACGCCTGTGCAATCGCCCTCTTCTTGTAGCGTGTCACAGTCTGCGCCGTTGGCTGCTGTAATCAGGTTGCTCTTCGAGCTGTATGCGTCCGGTGGTTCGTGGGTGTTGAGTAGGTAGCGGTATCCTGTGGGGTTTTCGCTGCGCTGCAAATAGGCTCCAGGATAAGGCGTCACAAATGGCAAAATTTCTTTGCCTGGCGGCGTTCCAGCGCCTGCAATGTTTGTCCAATCATCGGAAAACATAGCGCACCTGTCATGGCCCCATCCGATAATATCCGTGTATGCGTCCGGTTTGTATGCGCTGCCGCTGGCGGCTTGGTAGCTCATGCTTTGCACAAACATAGACCACCTGTTGTCGTAGCCGCCTTCGGGCGCTGTGTTGCGTATGCCTTCGTATTCAAAAACCGATTCTGTGCCCGCTGTTTTAGTGTATGTTTTAACGCCAAAAACGCCGGTGAACTGAGCGCCTGCCGCTACGGTTGCGCCGTTGTAGGTGATGCTGGTCCCGCCGGTTACTGTGTATTCAACGCCTGATTGGATTGCGCCGCTAACCACTGCGTCAGGTGATGGGCCGATGCCTTCAAATTGGTCGGCATAAGACAAGCCGAAAGCGCGACGATTAAAATATAAAACGCTTTTGTTATTACTCACCTCATAGCCAACTAGACCGTGCCTGTCTACCATGCGCAAACGCTCCCGAACTTTTTCGGCAACGCTCCGATAAACTGGGTTTTTGTTGAGGGAAACTGTATCATCCTGCACATCTTCACGGTTGCCGTTATAAATCATGCCGTGGCGAAAATAGGCGTCGGAAATATCTTTGGGTTGGGTTGTGCTGGTGCCTTCCGCGTCGTTGGTAGAGTTGTCTGCGCTGGCGCAACGTAGCACCAAATAAGCGTCCTCGTTTTCTGGCAGGTATTCGAGAAGCTCGGCAATCTCAACATATGTTTCATCAGTCGCGCCCATGCCTGTGATGGTTTTTACTTTGACTTGGCCGCCTGCTGGCGCTTCAAACCAAAGGCTTGCGCTGTCGTCGCCGTTGGCAATTGTCAGGCGCCCAATTTCGCTCCCGTCCACTTCAATTGCAAATTCCTTGTCGCCGCTTCCGGCTTTGCGAAAAGCCAAAACTCCAGCCAAAACAAAACCGCTATGTATGTTGTAATATTGAAAGCCGCTAACAGGCAGGCTTCCATATGTGTTAGGGCCGTATGCGTTGTTAAACTCAAAACGTTCATAGGTCGCCTCAATTGTTCCGCTGCCATCGTCTTCACCGTATGCTGGCGCGAGGTAGTATTGCCGCGTAAAAAACCCCTCAAAGTCGAATGCTTTGTCCTGCACTTTGTAGACGCTGGCCGCTTGCTCTGCGGCAGTGCCTCGAAATGGCTCAATGAAATAGTTAAGCGCTAGTGCGAGTTGTTCGCCGTTTGGATGCTCAAGCGCTGCGTCATCAAATTCACCATCGTATGGCCCTTCCACATATTCGTCCGTTGGCAAATATGTTATTGTTCCATCCCAATTCAACAGCACGTAGTTTCTGGCAGTGCGCCACCAAGAGAACACAGCGCCAGCAACGCCTGGGCAAGTCGAATAGCTGGTTGTTGTGCTGGTTGTGGTGTTTTTAAATTTTAGTCCATAGCTTGGAAAGTCTGGCATGTCCGCACATTGGCCAAGGTAGGCAGGTTTAGGCAAAAAGCCGCCGTATGCACGTTGATACCATCGGAAGAATCCAAACGTAAAATGGCCGCGGGCAGCTTGGAAAGCGTTGGCAAGCGATAGGTCGCTGGTGTTGGCGCCGTCAACAACTCCGCGCTGATAGCGCCCAATATCCCACTTTTCCGAATCGGTAGCGGGTGCGCCTGCTACGTTATGCAGTAAGATACCTGTTTCATCGACGCCATCCCAAGACAAGCGCCCCGCTTCGCTTTTTATGCCTTGGTCGCTGTTGCCAAAAACAAATCCGTTTATGGGGTTGCCTAGAAAAGCGCCCTCCGGGTCTCCTGCGCTCGCTGTAGGGAAAGTCGCCTCGTCTGGTTGCACATGCGCGTAGATTTTCCACCATTCGTCCTCTGGCGCATACAAGAGGCCATTGTTTTGTCGAAGGTTGCGGAACAGGGAATGCCAAAAAAAATGGATACGATAAGTGGGGTCCCCAACGCCGCCAAGCAAGCGGTCGTTGACAGCATCACAAAGTTTATTCCATTGCGTCGATGTTATCGCTGCGCCTTTGGCTACTGTCGCCGCGCGTGTGTATTGTAGCGCCATAAGCGCACTTTAGCTGATTGTGTAGCGTTTGACAACCTGCAAATGAGCGGCGCTGCTGGTGTTGGTCTCCACGTAAATAAAACCGTCATTGTGCTTGTAACGGCTATCCAGGCTTACCAAATGTATTTGCCCAGCAGCAACAGTGATAGTTTTGTCGGTAAATGTGACGCCCAACGTTTGGTATTGTGCAGGCTCTGGCAAAAGCACGGTGTAGGTGATGCTGCCGCCGCTGCTATTATAAAGCAGCATCCAGCCCGCTTGAGAAAACTGAAACTTAACACCGTTTCCGCTCCCGCTTGTCAAAATAGTGTAGTCTGTCGAATCGGTCGCGTTTAAGCCCTGGTTGCCGTAAGTCGATGTTGCGAAGTCGCGAAAGAGTGATGTGGAAATTTCTGATGCTGCCATATTAAATCTTTTCTAGTATGCTTTTTATAAACGCAAAAGTGCCGTTTGATTTTTGCTGTGTTTTTAAGCCGCTCACGATGTCGGCAATTTTTGATTTGCCGTTTGTCTTGTCCAGTGCGCGTTTGAATTGTTGCCCAGCGTCCACCGCATCAACTGCGGCCTTTTTCCATTGGCGCCCGCGATAAGCGGCAAACGCTGCAAGCGCTGCAATAATGCCCTCGCTTAAAAAGCCGCCAGCGCCAGGTATTATGCTGCCCGTGATGCGCAAACCGTTTTCAACAGATGGCCGCACCACCCAATTCGTTGACGTTATTTCTTTGCCGTCCACAATTTGCGTTTGCACGTCCTGCTCAAAGGCCCAGCCAGTGGCTTTTTCAAGGGTGCTGCATCCGCTTAAGGTAATAATTGCCGTGCATAAGAATACTAATTCAATCCACTTTTTCATTTTCGTTTTTAAAATAATCACGCGCCGCACTAGCAGCTTTAAACCCCATGTAAATCAGAGTTGCAAAGGCGATGCCAAGCCTAAGCCACTCGTCGAGTGTGCTGCCGGTGACGGTGAAGCCCACCGCCCCGACAAGCGACACTTTGAAGTTTTCAGCCCACCCGTTTTGCATTATTCGGTAGGCTCATCGGCTGGCACAATAACAGCGTCAAATCCAGCCAAGATGTCATCAACCGAATCCATCGTGATTTGATTGGCAGCGTTGTATGCAGCGACCGCACCTGACACTTGCATGAGCACAACTTCGGTTTTGGCACGGTTAACTGGTTCACTTAATTCCTCGCGTGCGTTCAGCAGTGCCTTGGCTTTGCCGAGCAATTGGAGGATGGTGGATTTGCCATTGTCAGCAGCGAGTTGCGCTTCAATGCCAGCTATTTGGCTTCGTAGATATGTGATTTTTGGGTCCATAGTATTTTTCTAAATTATATGTTAAACCACAGTCAAAACACCGCCGTTGCTCCACACCTCGCCAGCACTCAATCCAGCGGATGATGTTGGAAGGTTTTTCAAGTCGATGGTGTCGGCTGAGATGTGCCGCTGATTTCCGGTGAGCGTCACTGAAGTCCCAACGCCAACGAAATTATTGGAGCTTCGGTCCAACAGTTTGCTCGCTGATTCGTTGTAATCCTCTGCTCTGAAGTCTGCGATTTTTCCGAGCTGGGTGATTTTTACGTTTTTAATCGCAACCCAATCATCGCCACCTGAGTCAGAAACCGTGGTGCTCGGCCCATCCAGTGCCGTTATATAAACACGTTGGTTTCCTGTGGCTATACCTTCACCAGAAACCCTGAACACTGTATCTGTTGAAGCACCTTCGTGAGTTGCGATTACTTCGGATGTTATTGTGCTGGACAGATTGGCTTTAACGCCATCCACATGTGAGTTAGTTGATGGTATGTAGCAATCAAATTCAACCCTCACACGAGCACCCACTGGCATGACTTGTGGCGATAGTATTTGGTGGATAGCTGTGGATGTGTTAAGTGTTAGCTTCAACCAATCATTTTCACCACCTATGCTATCCTCATTCCCTGTGACGGTTCCCTGTGAAGCTGCATAACCATCAGTGGTTGATGCAAAATTAGATGTATCCAGTCCCCCATGCGCCCCACCCCATTCTTCAGAAAATCCCAAATCATTGCCACGGGCGAGTTGTGCGATTTCTGTGGCTGTGAGGGTTCTATTGAAAATTTTGCAGTCACGGATGGAGCCTTGTCCGAAGTAGCTTCCATCGGCGCCAATTTGGTATGATTGATTCCTCACAACCAGCCCCCCGTAGCTGGCATTATTTATTGGTGTAACAGTCTCAGCTACCCCATTGATATACATTTTTGTGCCGTTTTGGTTGGCGGGAAAATCGTTTGCGCTCTGAGGACCTGCCCCCGGGTAGGTGACAGCCACATGAGTGACTTGGTTTAACGGTACGACCGTGCTTCCAAGCGCATATGTGTCATTGGTCCCGTCACTAAGTCCGAGTGTAAGTTTTCCGTTTGTATCGACATAAAAAACAATCTCTCTGAAAGAGTACCATGCAGCCCATACGAAAAAATTTGTGGAGTTTGACCGCACCAAAATTGTGCCACTTATCGTCATTGGCAAATCATTGCCATCGCCAACGAAGTCCAAAATAGATGAATTGGCCACTGTGACTTTTGAAGAACTCCCGTTTAAATACAAAGCAGGTGCCGTGACCTTCGTGCCATTAGCCTGTGCGTCCTCGTCAATGGAGTTGACGCTTAAATTTGTTCGCGCTGTGGCTGCGCTGTCCAAGTCGCTCAGGTTGTTTGCTGGCGTCAAACCTTCGGCGCTTGCTGGCACTGATAGCGTGCTTCTAATGTTGGTTTTGTCGGCCTCGCTAACTGGTTCGTTATCCAGAAAGCGAAGGATGCGCCCTTTGAGTCTGTATGCGCTGCCGTCCTCTTTGAATGCAATGAATTTTTCTGTTCCCATAATATCTCCAAATTTAGTTTAGTGCTAACTAGAGCCTTCTAATATATATATGCAAAATGTGTATTTTTATCATTGCCACCGCGCGGGCTGGTCTGTCGTCGGTGCTGCGCCGCCGCCACTTGTGCGGGCTAGTTTTGACGCGCGAATGTTTACGCCTTGGGGACTGTAGTCGATAAGCGTGCCGCTTGATTTTTGCGGCTGTAGCGCTTCAACAGCTTCCTGCAAAGCGCGAATGGAATCTAAAATGCCGCGCACCGAGAACTGGCTTAATCGTCGAAATCTCATGAAAAAATCGGGTGCAATAAATAGTTCAGCTCTCCATCGTCGAAGTTTGTGAACTCCTGCACGATTTCAAATTTCCCGCCTGTCAGCTCATTGATAACTGGCGCTTCTTTGCGCCAATATGTGCCACTGAATTGTGTAAGTAAGTCGCCACAAATCGCGTATTTTGTTACGCTTACTTTTTGGCTGAGAATAAGGTCAACAACTCTGTTGGTCGTCCACTGATAACCGGTGTAAATGTGGTTTACTGCAAGCGTAGTGTTGGCTGGCACTATGCGCGTGTTTCTTAAACTGTATTTGCTTACCTCGTATGTTTCCACATCGTTGATAAGCATCCAACAAAGGTCACGCGCTGCTTGTTTTTGTGATGCGCTTAAACCGCTCACTGAGTCAATGTAAGTGATAAAGTCAGCGACTTCGCTTGGGTTTGTGAAGTCATTGCTTGAAGCGTTCGATTGCGATGTCGCCTTGTATGCTTCAACTGCCATCAGCAAGCGCTTTTTGTGCCCTGGCAAATTGCTTCCGCTCGTTATGCGCGCGTCATTTAGCACGTTGAAATAGGGCGCTTCCCATACGTATTTTTGAACCTTGTAAGGGGTAAACGTCCAGTTGTCGGTGTCGGGCGTGTCGGTTGTGGTTTGCTCTAGGCTGTTATCGAGGCTTGCGAAAGTTACCTCAAGCACACCGTAGCCGCCAGGCTCCTGTTGCACGTTAACGCGCGAGGCGTTGCCAACGTAGGCCGCATTAGTTTTTGCAGCGTCGATGCTTGCCCATTGGCCCTTATAGCGGTAGACGCTCTCCCATCCGTTGCTCTCGCTGTAGCTCCGCTCAATGTTTTCTACAGTCAGCGCTGTGCTTCCTCTAAATTGTAGGCTCATCGGAAAATTAACGGCTTGGTGTTGGTTTCAATTGACCTCAAGGTTTTGGTTTGTTCTGCGAGTCGTTCTTCTAGCTTGCGCTGCATGAGCGTTGCCTGTCGCTCCTGCGGTGCGGTTGTTACGGCGCCCATATATGAACCCAATCCGCTGCCAATTAAGTCTGACCAGTATTTCATCGCATAAACGCTATAATCGGCGATGTCGGCTTTTGTCTGCTCCAGTTCCCTATAAGCTGATGCGAATTCGCCGATTTGTTCGCCTTTGTATCTCACGCCACTCAAATCTAAGTTCTGGAAAAACCCTTGCATAACTCCAAACGCTAAACGCTTGCCTGTGTCGCTCATGGTCTCGTCTAGGTCACGCAAAATTTGCCCTTGAGACAATCCGCTTTTTGCCATGCCCGTGGCAAATTCGCGGAACAAGTCCATTGGTTGCCGAATGCTTTTTGCACCCTCCTCAAATGTGATGCCGTAGCGCTCAAAGATTTTTTGCATCTCTTTGCTTCCGTCAATCGCATCATACTGGCGAACGTTTAAGTCGTTCATAGCATCAACCAAATCCTGCACATCCACCCCAGCCAAACGCGCTTGCTTTCCTAGCGCCTGATATTCGTCGGTGGAAATACCCAGCGCAAAAGCTTCTCTCTGTATTTGTGCAGCGTCCCGATAAAGGCCGCCAACGCTGCGCACTACATTTTCCAGCGCCATTGCGCCAGCGATTTGGCCACCAACGCCTTTTATTGCGTCCTTGCTCCAACTATTGAAGCTGGCGCGTGCTTTGGTTATACCTGCGTTGAATGCGCGGATGTCCAGACCAAGTTTGAAATTTAAAAAGCTCAAGGTTGCGCCTCCATTCGTGTTTGTTGCAGTTGCTGCAAAGCTGCCAATCCTGCTGCAAGTTCTCCGTGTATGATTTTTGCACCGCCCCGCATTTCGTTCCTTGCCAATATATCCCAGACCAATTGCCCAAAAGGAGCATCATTGATTTTGTCTGGTTGATAATTCAAATGTTCTAAAGCGGTTGAGCGGATAATTTGCAGCAACGGCGCACCATAACGCGCACCGGCTTCAACGCTATCCTCGCTACCTAATAGTTCTGGCAATTGTTGAGCCTGCAACGCGTATTCCATCGCTTCCGCAAGTGCCGCGTTTTTGTCGCGCGGCATTGGTTTTCGTGCGTAATACCATTGGCCAACAGGCGATAAATACCAGCCCAACCATTTGACGGCTTGCTCATAAGTGCGCGAGCAAATGCCGATAAAGCAATGGAACTCAAGCGGCGTCAGTATCTCGTTAAGGCCGATGCGCTCCATCAGCAGCGCGTGACCAAATGACAATGGGCGCAACTTAGCGCCGGCCACGTAGTGGTGACCTGGCGCACAAGTTTCGGTCCAGATGTTAGTCATTAGTTGGTGGTAGTGTCGCCGGAGATGCCGTGGACAATGTTAAGATATTCAATGGCAGATATAGACCACTCAGCATAAGATGCACTGCTGCGCGTTTTTTCTGCGCTGGTGATGGTGAAATCTCCTAAGCCGCCGGTTTGTGAACCTATATTGTTCTCGGATGTTGGCGGTGTGTCCCGCGCGTTGATTTCGCTCCACTCGTGATGGTTGATTTTTAGTCTGCACCCAGCGTAATAGTGGGCGGCGAACATTGTGTTTGCTTTGTCTATGTTAGAATCTGTTCCTGATGGAACAGAAGTAGCGAACGCGTTTGAAAGTATGACACCCGTCAAATTTAAAACTTTCCGCTGGTTGTAAGTGCAATGACTGACATTCTCGCCGTCTCCGTTTGTTGCCTGGTTTGTGTCAGCTTCGTACGACAACCTTATTTCGCTGGCATACATTTCTCCGCGGAACAATGTTGTGTCACTGCCGCTGCTGTCGTCTATAATTTCAAGAGCAACAACGCCTTTGAGGTTTGCACTTGCTGCCGTTACCGGCCCGTGTGTTCCGAAAGTTATCGGCGTTCCTTTTGTAAATTTTGCCATAGTTCTGCTTTTGTTTAATTGTTAAAAGTCGCCCAATGCTGCGGCCATTGAAAACGAAATCCGCTCTGTCAAAATGCTTCCGTCACTGTCGCGCTCAATGCCCGAAATTTCGTTAATTCCAAAAATGTGCAAATCCGTTGACGTTTGATTGATGGCCATCAAATCGGCGTAAATAATCGCTTCTTCGATGGCGTCCACAATCTCGTTATGTGTAGCCATTGCGCCAGGTTGCGCTTCCTCACCTACTTCGCTTGAGATGCTAATCTCAACGCTCAAATCCATGTTACCAGTGCGCGGCGGGTTTTCTGTGCCGCCCGTAAATGCGACAATGACACAAGGCATTTGTTTCACTTGGTCGCTGGTGCCTGTATAAACAGGAACGCTAACAAGCGCTTCGAGATAGTCCTTAATTGTTTCTTCTGCTTGGCTTCGGTAGCTCATCCTATTTTTAAGGAACTGGTGGTTCCAGTTCGGTCAATGGTTTTAATCTCTTTGGGGATTTTCCTGCGCAAGTATTTTAGCATGTCGCGTGTTTCCGCATTCATTGCTGCTCGTAGCGCGTTCCTTGCGCCCCTAACGTTGCTGCTCGCTGAAGAACCATGTTCTCCGCTCGCAGTAGGCTTTAAAGGTGAAATTCGTTTTTCTGGGCGGCCTTTGCCTTTTGGCCTTCCGATTACTGGCGCGCGAGACCTGACGCGGCGACGAGGATAAACAAATGGCCCAATGTCATGCGCTACCCCCAACCATGCCGCCGCCATAAATGCGCGTCCAGCCACCCTGTGTTCAATTGCGCGGTCAACGGCTTTTTGCATCGGTTGCCCCCAAAGCCCTTTCTTGCCCTGCTTGCCTCTGTGGTAATTCGTCAAAATGGCGGCCAATGGGACGCGTTTCTTTTTTCCACCGCTTTTTGCGGGTTGAACATTTGCGCCTTTTAGCATCTCGCGCCTGATTTTCTGAGCGCTCACTTTTGGCGTTTTGCTGGCAGCTTTGAGCGCAATATTAAAAGCTCGCTTGTTTACTTCGTTGCCAAAATTTCGCCCGCTGTGTTTGATGTATGCATCAAGCACCTTGTTGATTCTCGCAGTGTTTACTTCCAGCTTAATCATTGCTTTTTCATCAACCCAAATTCAAACGCGCTTCCAAGTGCAACGATGTTTTCAATTTTGTATCGCTTGCCATTATTGGCTATTGTGGCGCCAACTATTGGCTGCACTGATGCGTTTACCCACTGAAGGCGCGAGCTGGTCAGCGTCACGTCATAGCCTTCAAGTAAACCACCGTCTTCGAGTTGGCGCGTCTCAGTGTTTCCGCTCCACATGCCGCGAAAAATGTTTCCTTGATAATCGAAAGTAACGCCTTGGATTTTCTCCAATGCCACTTGCTGCTCGAACGCTTGGCGCGTATGGGCGGCACCTTTTTCGATTGTGTAGCTGCTTTGGAATTGGGTGTGCGGCACTGGGTTTTTGTGGGAAACGCTATGGAAACAATCGGTGCGCGTTGTGCCGGTTCCGTCTGGGACGTTTAGCGTTATTGTGTATGCGTCTTCCCACTCCCCGCTTTCGTTGGTCCGCTGCACTGTGTAAGCGCTCGCGCCGTATTGCGCCGCGTCAGCAGTCACTCGGAAAATGGTTTCACCAGCCGCAAACGTGTAACCCTCGCTCACTGTTGTGAACGTGGTCGGCGTTTGGTGGTCTGCTTGTTCGTAAAGCCACCCACTGCGCAGATTTATGATGCGGTTGTTTGCCATAGGGAAATGGCGGCGCCCAGGATAACCAAAAACCTAAGCGCCGCCCGTTTGTATTACCCTTTTTTGCTGGAGGTCTTTTTGGGCTTTTCCAAAATGGCAATGTCGGCGCGTTTCCAATAAGGCGGCTTACGATAAACGGCGGCGCTGACATATTTGCCGCTGGGATTTTCGCGCTCGTTAGTGAACGCTTGCTTGCATGTTTCAGCGTCTCCAACTGCGATGATGTGAGGCGCTCCGCTGGCGTCAATGCCGACGCAAAATGAAGGTTTAATAATCATGTTTTTAAATGTCGGTGATTCTAATGAGTGAATTTGAAAGCCCTTTTGCAACTCCGTAGAGTATGCCGCAAGTTATGTAATACTTACCTTCGCGTGGGCTGAAAAATTTTCTAAATTGTATGGGCAAACCTGTGCGCGGCTCTATAACGTCAAGTATTTCAGCGCCGCCATAAGTTGGTCGCGCAATCTGTCGCGCTGCTATGCAAAGAGCGCTTGGGTGCGCGTAAAAGCCTTGTAAATTGTTTGCCGTTGGAATGCCTTGATATTCGGAAATTCCAAAACCGTGAACGGTCGAAATGACGTTTTCTTGAATCGGAAGCGGATTTCCAAATGCGCTTGCCACCCCGATGGCCCCGTCTTTTGAAAGGCTGGAAGTGTATTGCGGGTTGAGCATACAGCTCCGCAAGCCGCGCGGCACTTTGTTTGTCGTCATTGTTGCCGCCGCATCTGCTAGGTCGTCGGAATCAAAATTGGCGGCGGTGCGCACTTGTGTGGTTGGGAAATTTGTTGGCGTAACAAGTGCAAGTAAATCGTCGGCCACTGCTTTTGCTGTGGCGTCAATGGCTGGACGCGTAAAAACGCGTTCGAGTATAGTGGCGCTCTTTGCTTTGGAAATTTCAAATTCCGTGAACGCCATTGAAAAGCCTTTAAAATTTGAAAGCGAAATTTCTATTTCGGTGCTTGTCACATCGCTGGCGGTATAGCCATTTGATAAGTCGAGAACTGACACACTGGCAGGAACGCGGGTAATTGTGCGGTCCCCGCGCTCTCGGATGCTGTCGCTGAAATTGCGCGCAAAAAGCGAGAACACCCAAAAATTATCACCTAACAAATCAAGCGTTTGTTCGCTGATTTGGTCGAGTGTAACTCCTGCCAGTGTGTTGCTCATATTACTTATGCGGATTTGATGCGCTTGAGTGCGGCACCATTACCAACGGCGACACCGTAGAGAACGCCCATTGTCAAATAGTGCTTGCCGGCCACGTTGTCATAAAAGGTGCGCAACTGAATAGGCAAACCAGTTGATGGGTCAACAATGTCTTGCACGTTTACGCTACCATCCGCAGGCGCGGCAGGTGTGCGGGCAGCCAACAACAAAGCGGAAGGATGCAGCGCGATGGCTGCAAGGTTTTCGCTATTGGTTGGGATGCCGGTGTATTCGTAGAGGTTGAAACCGTGAACGCGTTGGGCGGCGTTTTCCTGCACAGCAGAGGCGGCGCCATAGCTGGAAGCATCTTGAACGATGGCGTCCTTCTGAACGCTCGCGTAGTAGCTAGGCGGCAGAATAAGCGCACGCTCGCTTTTGGGCACTTTGGCAGTCGTCAAGTCGGCGGCAAGGTCGGCCACTTCGTCAGCGTCAAAGTTGGCAGCGGTGATGACTTCGTTTGCGGTGTAGTTGGCATTAAGAACCAATGCCAGCAAATCGTCCATGACCGCGTCCAGTGTGACTTCCAAAGCGGGGGCCAAGAAGACAGAAGACAACCAATCAAAGTTTCCACTCTTGGAAACTTCCATGTCGGTGAAGGCCATGCTGTAACCCTTGAATTTGTTCAAGGTAATGGTCTTCGCTGTGCTGGTGACATCACTCGCAGTGTAGCCACTGGAGAGGTCGGATGCGGTCATGCTGGAAGGAACGCGCGTTGTAACGCTTTCTCCTTGCCCTGAAATCTCATCACTAAAATCACGCGCAAATGCTCGCAAAGGATGAAATTGTGTTGATAAGTAGTCGAGACTTTGCTCGGCTACTGCGGCCAAATTAATGCCGTTGAGTGTGTTAGCCATATATTTTTAGTGTTTGTTTTTGATGTTTTTTAGATAAAAAGCGCGGCGTTCGTCTTTGCCCTCAATGGCGTTGTATTGCTGCCATAATGCGCCAAGGCTTAGTGCCGGTGCTTCCTCTTCTGTGGCTTCCTCAACTGGAGCGTCTACGCCAACGCTTGCCGCGATTTCAACGGCCTTTTCGTCCGCGCTCTTTTGCTGCTCCTCAAGAAGCAAATTTGCTTCCTCCAAAACCTTGATTTTGCTCTCAAGGCTTTCGATGTCTTGGGCGTGTTGTGCGCCAAGTTTTGCTACTTCCTCCGCATGAGAAGCGCTTGCTTCTTCAATGCGGGTTTGAAGTGTTTGGTTAGCGGCGGTTGCTTCCTCCAGCTTTCCAGCTAGGTTGGACAACTCCACGTTTGCTTTTACTAAATCAAGGATTGTTTTCATGTGTTTATAAATTTGCCATTAGGCCAATGACTTCGTTCAAATCGTTGACCACCCCGTCAGCAAGCCCAGCTTCCACCGCTTCCATTCCTTCGTAGGTTTGGCCGGTCATGCTGGATTGCGGCACGGTGCGTTTGTTGTTTATCTCTGCCTTAAAGCGCTCATGCCATTTGTTGACGTTTGCTTGCAGTCTCTCCCGCGCTTCATCGCTCAATGGTTTAAAGTCGGCGTAGTCCAGCTTGTTTTCGCCTGCGCTGACTGCGTTTACTTTTAGCCCCATTTGTCGCAAGTATTCAGTTTGGTCTAGGAGCGCCACGTAAACTCCAACGCTCCCAACTTCAGCGCTCTCGCTAAGAAGCACACTGTCGGCTTGGCTCGCTATCCAATATGCGGCGCTGGCGGCTGTGCCTTCGGTGTATGCCACCAATGGCTTGCTGACGTTGCGCAGTTTTGCAGCCAGCTCTGGCAGTCCAGTAATGGTTCCACCTGGGGAATCAATGTGAAGCAAGATAGAGTTGATGTTTGGGTTTGCGTCCGCATCCGCAACTTGCTCGGCAATGTCGTCGTAGTCGGTCATACCAAACATGCGCTCGTAGTCGGTTAGCATTTTCCCAACGGCGCCGTGAATGTGGATAATAGCAACGCCGCTTTCCTCTTCTGGCCGCGGCAAATCGTAACCGTTGCCGGTATATTCATGCTCGTCTAACTGCGTTGCTAGCGCTCGGTGGTAGTCGGGCAAAATGGCCCAAACGTCATTATTTAATTTATGCGTCAGTTTCGCTGTCATTATCAAAAACTGGGTTTGGCGTGCGCTGGCTTAACAAATGCAACGCGGTGTCCATTTTAATCTCGTAGGTTTCAGAAAGACGCTTTGCCCGCTCAAGTAAGTCGCTTGCTTCGCGCTCCACTTGGTTGCGTATGTCTTGCCAGTCATGGCCGCGTTCGCCAGTGTCTTCGCGCATTGTGCGCAGCCCCATCTTTATGGCGTCCTGGTTGGCTTTTGATTCGCGGCCAAGGTCAACGGTGATTTTCTTGGGTGCTTGCCAATTGACGCGCCACCAATCGGAAGACGCTGGCAAGTCGCCACGCTTGATGCCTCGCGCAATAACCCAGCCCCAAACGCGATTGCAAAACCGGCTGGTGATGAGAGCTTGGCGCTCTTCAAATCTTCGTGCGGCTTTTTCGAGGATAAACCTTGAAGCGGTCCCCTGTTTTGATGGTTCCACGATGAACTCGTATGGAACGCCAAGCCCTAAAGCTACATCACGCAAAAGGTATTCCAAAAACCCAGCAAAGGCGGCGCTTGGTTTGTTGCTCGCAAAACTCTCGATTGATTCGCCAATCTTAAGACGTGGAACCATGCCAGGCTGGAATGTGTCCCATGCAACTGTGCCCGTATCGGCGGCACTATATCCGTCCTCGATTAAGCTGCTGCCATCGTCTGCAATGCCGCCTTGCGTGGTAATGGCCATGCCTATGGCGCTGTTCATTTTGACGCCAACCTTTTCAAATTCGAGGATGTCGGTCGCATCGCGGATGTGGTCGATTGCGTGCGCTAGTGCAGAAACGCCGCGCAATTGCGCAACGCGGTCTGGGTCATAAACGAGGATAAAGTTGTTTGCTGAAATGCTGCGGAATTCATCTCCGCTTTTGACGTTGTAGGCTGTAGGTTTGCCGCTTGGGCTAACCATTACGCCGTCATGCCCTGCCTCGTTGTATTTGAGCGATTCGCTGGCGATATTGTGAGATTCAATTAATTGCAGTTGAGGGAATGCGTCCTGCCTGCCAATCATCAAAAATCCAATGTCACCGTCAACGTCCATTCGGATAGATGCCATCCGCTGCATTTGCGCAAATGTAAATTGGCCCGCCACATCGCACACCTTGCTCCATTCGGCAAAATAATCTTCGTATGCCTTCGCCTCGGCGCTTTGGCTTTGTGGTGTTAAGCCTGTGCCTAGTGCGTATCGCGCAACGTCATTCACCGCGCCCCTGACCATTCCGTGATTTGCATACAGCCACCGCGAAAACGCCATCAACCGGCGACGTGTGCCTCGGTTAAGCGTTTGATTTATGTCGGCGGCAATGTATGGCAGCGAAGTGCGGAATCGGTTTGATTCGGTGCCTCGGTAGTGGCTGTTAATGGTTGCGCGTTTTCGCGGTTGTGGCGCCGCAACAATTGGTCTGCCGTTGTGGTCTACAATTTGGCTCATCGCGCAAACCTTGCAAAAGTCATTCTTGTGGGTTTAGTGGCGCCGTTGGCTAACCCCTTAGCAATCAAAACCGTGGTTAATTGTGCGGCCAGTTCGTCGGTTGGCATGACAAGTTGCATACTCCCACTCTGAGATGCGTTGCTGAAAGAGACAGTGACACTGCCAGCCAAAATAGCGTCAGCTACCCTTTCCTTTAAGGTCAAAAGGTATCCGTCGCTTTGCAAATTAAGAAATGCAGTGATGTCGCTTGCCATCTGTAAAGATGGGGAAAATGTGTAAAAGAAACATGCGCAAATAAAAAAGCGGCAACGATTAATCGCTGCCGCCCTTGCTTTTGTGGTTTATGTTTTTCTTATTCCGCAGTGCTAAATAGTTTCAGTGGACCAGTGGACCAAGTTCCCGAGTTGCTGAGAAATTAGGACGCAATCTTTCCATCCAACTGAAAAGCCAATAACAAGACCTTAAAAGTTCTAGAACTCACAAACAGAGTCCACTGGTCCACTGAACTTGTGCCTTGTAATTCATATTTTTCCTATTCCGCAGTGCTAAATAGTTTTGCAATACTCGCCGCTACAACTTGCATAAGTTCGCAATCCCAGCCGTGATTTGCGCGGAAGGAAACCCAGCGCAAAGTCGTTCTGCCGTGCTTGTCCAGAACCTCTTTCTTCCGCTCGGAGTCAATTTGTTTTGCATATTCGTCGGCCATTTCGCCGAGGTCGCAAACCTCCCAAGGATGTGATTTGCCGCTTTTGAGCAACTGCAATACGTCTTTGGTTGTTGGGTTGCTCCATCTAAAAACAGGCGGCGCCGTGCGCCCTGTTGCGCTGACGCGTGTTGGCTTTGAAAACATGCGGCGCACGGTGTGCCCGTTTATGCTGTGCGCGTAGTCGGTAGTGTCTTCACCGCGCATACCCATCCATCCGTAGCGCCCGCACTCCGCCAAAACCCTGGCGCGTTGGTAGCCGACATCCAAGAAAGTCCGTTGTGGTGCTATGTTGAATTCCTTGCGCATTGCTTCGATTTCATCAAACGAAGTCAAGCGGCGAAACGAAAGCAAACGGCTGGCGCCTGTTTTGCTCCAACTGCGTGCCACCGCCCAAAATTCCTCAAGGTATGCTTGCACGTCTACAGTCAAAAATCGCGTTGCCTCGTCCGCCCATTCGGCGCTTGGTTCGTAGTCTTTGACAACCACTTTTTCAATGTCTACGTGATTTGTAGCTTTCCAAGGCTCCGCAAGTCGCAGCGTCACGAATTCGCGCAATGGCTGAATGTAGCCACCGGCGGCGTGCTGTTTAGCTCGCAGGAAATCGACAACCAAATCCGCCCAAGGCATAACTGAAGGCGGAAGAGCCAACTGGTTGAAACTAAACGAGCGCACCCGTGGCGTTGGGTTGTCGTTAGTGGCTATGTAGCCTCCCTTGCTCATCGCCCGCCAATTGGTTTCGGTGTTTTCGTGCTGGTGTCCACAATGCGGGCAAACCATGCGCACCGTTTCGCTAACTGCTTCAAAGTCCCAGACGCCAGCTGGTTTTGTTTTTTCGTTAGTGTCCCATTGGAGGCAATCGTAAAATGCTGGCATGAAAAGCTCACTGCATCCAATGCACTTGAGGTGCCAATGCTCGCAGGTGCCAGCCTTGTATGCGCCATCGAAATCGCTGCCCTCTTCTTCGGGCGTGCTACTTAGCCAGTGCTTGCGGTTCCAGTAGCGCGTAGTTCGTGCCCGCGCTCGCGCCAACATGCCAGGCTTCCAAGCGCTGACTTCGTCGCCAAACAGCCAGCGAATAGACCAGCTGCGAAGAAAGTTATTATTGGCGGCGCCCAGTTTTAGCGTGCATGTAGTCAGAAAAATTTCGGTGTTGGTTTTTTTGTGGCGGTCTGTTGGAAACTGACGGCGCAGTGTTGCACAACTCTCCAACATCGGCATAAGGCGCTCCTTGGAAAAATCCTTGGCGGCGTCTTCGTCCTGAATCACCGTCATGGTTGGCCCTGGATGGTTTGCCAGCGCCCAAGCTATGGCTACTTGCATTGAAACTGTTTTGCCAGTTTGGGCAGCGCAATTTAACACAACCTCCTCAGTGTTGGGGTCTGCAAACGCGGTCAACGGTTCCAATAACCAAGGCGTTTCGGTAGCGCGGAATTGGTTGCCGTATGGTGATTCTCGAAGGCGGATGTTATCAAGCGCCCAGTCTGGAATGGTTGCTTTTTGCTTTTCTGCAAATGCCGTCGCCAAGCATTCCCTTATTATGTTTTCCATGCGTTCAATTAAATCATGCTTTTGTATGCGCTCGCAGTGTTTCGCGCAGTTTGTCGTTGTACGCAATTATGACCGGTTGAGCTTCGGTTGGCGTCAAGCCTGCCACCATTGGCGCCAGCTTGCTTTCCATCTCGTCAAGGTGTTTGGCGAACTCCATGCAAAGCGCCATTGTCGCCCGCCTCACTTCTTCGCGGTCCAACATTTTGCCGCGCAGGCCGTCCAGTTCCACGTCCAGTTTTTCAACCTGCCGGCGGATTTTCTCGACCTCGTGCCACTCTTTGGTGCCAGGTTGCGCTTCGTTGCCGCTTTCGTTGGCGCTTGTTTTCCGCGCTTCGGTGACTGCTTCCAGCGTGTAGAGGTTCGCTCCCCGTGCGCCAGTTTTTGCTATAGGAACGCGTATCAGAAAGTTACGCGCTTCATGGTAACTCATGTCTAATTTTTGCGCCACATCGGCTATGGTGAGCAGGGGCGGCGTGCTGGAACTCTTTTTGCGTGTAGGTTTTGCGGGTTTGGTCATGGCTTTTGTTCGCGCTCGTGCGCGGAAACC
>Ga0208161_1000294_pt1 | contig 28193 bp, 46 predicted proteins | sample CB_VirMetaG_3_FD_184538 | JGI IMG/M metagenome (GOLD analysis project Ga0208161, IMG submission 184538) | Freshwater to marine saline gradient viral communities from Chesapeake Bay - CB_1508_1S Viral MetaG (SPAdes) (version 4) | ecosystem: Environmental > Aquatic > Marine > Coastal | place: USA... | reverse complement strand
TAGTTATAATAATAGTATGAAATTTGATAAATTCGATTATTTCTTTCTCATTGCCGCTTATCTATCATTCATGATGAGTACTGGTCTTTGGTTTTTTGGTTATCAAGCCGAAGGCCAGTACGTATCAGTTTGGGTACCAAGCATACTAACATTCTGGGTAGGAGTTAAACTAATTAAAACAAGAGGTAAGTAAGTTATGATAATGTTTCCTTTATTCATGTTTGGGGTAATCATTATGGGTATTGTGGCATTAGGGTTGATTGAAGCTAGTAAAAATGATTAAGAGATTTAAGGTATCCCTTTTGACCCTCACTTTTGTAGTCTGTTTATATGAAAAAGAGTATTTACTTGGCATCTTTATTGTTAACTACCTTAACTGCATGTTCAACACATTCGGTAAATAACATATCTGATCCATTACCTACATATTGGCAAATGAAGCTGAATGATCGTAATTATAACGACATCAACTATAAACTTCAAAAGAAATTATTTGAGATAGAAGAAGAGTTAGAGCGGTTAAAGAGAGATGATTGGGATGAGAGAGTGCATTCTATATTAGCTAACATACAAACAATTAGAGGGCTCCCTATTGAGCCAATGGAAACGAATTCCCGGGACGATATTTGATTATGACTTATGTATGGGTAGGAGGAGTAATGCGAAAGCAGGGCTGGTATATAGTAAAGAACTGGGCTAATGAAGATGAAATCTATAAGCACGGCCCATTTGAGAAGTTTGAAGACGCTAAGGCGTTTGCGCATAAGAAGAAGCTTGATGTAAGTCATTGCGAATCAAACGATTAAAACCAGTTGATGCAGATACGGAACGAGCATATAATAGATGTATGTTAGATAAGAAAGATCTTAAAGTTGGTATGCGAGTTTTCGTTATTGAAAACGGTAAGAATGTAGATATGGGTACTATTATCGAAATTGAAGATGGTTTCGTTAGTATGGTAGAAGGTGATGAAGGGTTTGGATACGAAATGGATAGAGTTGAGTTTGAATTAGTCTAAAGATATGAATGATGAATATATTAAAGATGCTTTTTATATGTTAACCGAGAAAGAAGCAGATCATTTAATGAAGTTTCGTATTAAAGAAGAATGTAATAGACTTCAAAATAAAGTTAAGGAAGATATATTCAGACAAGTCAATAAGACTAAAGATGGTTGGAATGTTAAGTTGATATTCTACAATTGTAATAGGATTAGTTTACTTGAGATTAATACTTTAAGCGAAATGGTAAAAGATGAAGAAGGATGGGAGTTGAGTTATGATATAAAGAATTGGAAAGGTCAAGCAGAAAAGTTTTTTAGCAAATTGTACTGATATGAAAGAAATTGGTGTTTATAACTTAAAAGTAGGTATGAATGTAGTGGTGTATTTATGGGATGCACAATATGGTAATGGACCTGTAGTAGGAAAGGGAAAGATTGTTAGTATTGATGATAAGTTTGTAAAGGTAAGGAATAAAGATAATTCAGTATCAGCTTATGAGTTAGGTTACGTTAAATTTTATGAACTAGCATAACGATATGAATGATAATAATATTACAGAATTGGAAAAATTCAAAAACAAATTAGAAGAAATTCCTTTAGCAGATATTCGAGAGTTAGTAGATGAATTAAATAAAAAGTTGAATGATATTGAAGATACGATTGATATAGTATTAGAAGCAATTGATAAAGAAATTGATTTTCAGAATAAGTTTAAGCTTATTCAGAATAAGCTTGACGGTCTATAATTTTACGTCTCTGCCAGAGGCATGTAGACGAATAAAGGCCCCCGCAGAGCCAGCCTGGTCAAATCTGCGGCAATTATAAAAAGAACTAAACTTATGATAGATGTATGGAATGAAATAGCTGATGACAAGCTTAAGGTAGGTATGAATATAGGTGTGTTAAATGGTGAAGTGATTGAAAAAGGTAAGATTATATCTATTGAAGATGGTTTTGTTAGAGTAAGACATAAGTCTAAATCAGTATCAGCTTATCAGATAGGTTATTTTAAATTTGTTGAACTAGCATAATATATGAAAATATCATTTGAATGTTATAAAGACACTACTAATAGGTCTGTTACTGTAGAATTTAGCGATCATATAGATATGCGTGAATTGGCTGAAATATTCGCTGGCGCGTGTGTAACAATCGGCTTTCATCCTCAATCAGTAAAGAAGTATGTTTATTCTGAAATGTTAGACGGAACATTTAAAGGCGATGAAGCTTGAAGTAAATAAATATACAAATAACAGACCCGCCTCGCCTCTCAATGAAGCGCACCAGGGCGGGTGCTTTGTTTTTAGCTTTTAACTGTAAAAATGTTATTGAAAATAGATAAAGAAACTAAACGTATGTTACAAATAGATATATGGGATGAAATTCCTGAGGATGAGTTAGAAGTAGGTATGTATGTAGGGGTGTGTCAATATGATAAACAACATGGTAAATTACCGTTAGTTGAAATGGGAGAGATTATATCCATTGAAGAAAGGTTTGTTAGATTAAGGCATAATTCTAAAACAGTAACAGATTATGAGATAGGTAATTATAAATTTCTTGAACACTTGAACTAGTATAAGATATTATGGGATTCGGAGGCGCACATCCACCAGGAGTTAATAGTAAAGAAGAGTATGATAAGGTAAGAGGCTCTAACATACATTTTGAAATGCTTAAAGAGATAAGAGAGAAAGATTTAGACTTTGATTTACTACATGAGATGGTAAAAGAGTTAGGCAATTGGAGAGCTTATGCATTACTAAAGAAGATCATATATGTTAGAAAGATAGATCTAAAGTGCATGGAATGGTTACCAGATGATCAAAGACATTTGTTTGGATGAGTTATTATTGATAGAATTTGAGAGTAAATGGTAGTGTTATTGGGTATATAGTTAGTTATTCATATAGAAACCAGATGATTTTATAAAAAAGATTGTCTGGTTTTCTATTGAGCGGTAAGAGAGAAATAATACTACTGATAATACGAACAAATGTAAACGAATAGAAGATTAGATTTGTATTAGATAAAGGCGCTCACATCTTCAAAAATCAACAACATATTTACTTATCGGGCATCAGATAAAATCAACCCAAAATATCTGTTGATCAGAATACGGAACGAGCATATAATCAGATCATGCGAGCGAGACAGAAGACATCAACCAATAAAGCAGCATATCGCTGCAGCCAATATGATCAGATCCAGGCGCAGGCCAAGCGTGATGCAGAGGCTCGAGCCAAGCAAATCAAGAGGTGGGCTCAGCCAATTATCTAGTGGATCGATATACGGAACGAGCATATAATGATAGGAGCAAATATGATGGAGATAACAGAACAAGAAGTGATGGATGCATTGGATGAGTTGATGAAAATGGGCAAGGTGAGGAGCTTTGTCAAAGAAGGCGGCGACCCTCTCAACCCAGATGATTGGCTATATGAGGCGATCAAATCAGTTGATTGAGATACGGAACGAGCCTATAATGATTGAGTAAGTTAGATAACAGATAAACAAATTAGATTAGAAAGATTAGATTATGAGTAATGGAACTACTATTGTGTGTCAAGTTAGCCTGAAGAGCCGACCAACAACCTATACCTACTTGCAGAATAAAGCTAATAGGTTGGGTGTGAGTGTAGAAGATCTGAAGAAGTTCTACGTATGTCGTGAAGTGATTACCCAAGTCAATAAGGGTAAGGATGTGATGGAGTTGGTCAAAGATGTAGAGGCGTTCAATAAGCTGACTACAGAGAAGCCATGGCTTGATATTGTAGCTATGAACAGTCGTGGTAAGACTAATAAGAGGAAGGTTACAGCTGATAAGGCTGACATTAATGCTGTTACAGAGTCTGTAGTAGTGCAAGAGGTCAAGCTGAGTGATGAGACTGAAGCCTATCTTAAGAGGAAGGAAGAGTTGATTGGTAAGGACAATCTAGAGCGTATTCATAAACAAGTATGGGGTGCAGAAGAAGAGGCTGAAGCTGAATTGAGAGCCAACCCATTCTGAGAGTAAGTACTGTTCGAGAGCGGGCCGTCAGAGAGAGAGGGGCCCGCTCTCTGAGAGGGTAATGCTCAGAAGAGGGTAACGGAATTTGCATTATAGTGATTGCAAAAGGGTTATTGGAGAGCGGCATGCCAAAAAAAAATTTTTTTCGCGGGAAAACTGCCTATATATCGGGCCCCTTCCGCATAACTAATATATGGTAGTTCTCTTCTAGAAACTGCCTCAACGGGTGCCCATAAAACACCCTAACAAAACTTTTATTATGTTAACAGGTAAACCAAAGATCGTTGAGAAGACATGGGGTAGGGAACTCTGGTTAGTCAATAATGAGGAAGAGGACTATTGCTCTAAGATTCTAGAGATTAATGAAGGCGGAGGAACACATGTTCATTTTCATATGCTAAAGCATGAGACTTTTTATGTCTTATCCGGTACTTTATATCTTAGATTAATAGACACAAGTAATGCCAAGTGTAAGGAACATGAGGTTAAAGAAGGTGAGATAGTAGAGGTAGCCAGAGGAGTGCCACATAAACTGATGGCCAGAAAGGGTGATGTTAGATTGATAGAGACATCTACCTTTCACAGAGATGAGGATAGTTATAGAGTCTTTAAATGATTAATGATAATTAGATTGAGGATATAATAGGTAAATGACAAATAAAACATTATTCGACTTCATTAAAATAAGTATGGAAAAAAGTTCTGATCAATCTAACAATGATATGAAAGAATATATAACAATGTCTATAACTGAATCATCATTTAATAATATTAAAGAACAAAGTGAAGATTCTTATATAAGACAAAGCGATGATTTTAAAATATATGATCCTAATCATGGTGAATTTAAATTTAATATCGATATAAAATATGAACCTGTATATTCTAGTGATTATGAGGATTACATTAATAGATGGAGTATAGATTCGGTAATGTTTGAAGCCGGTACTCCGGAAGAAGTAATGGACTGGGCTATTGAAGATATATATGATCAAGAATATGATGTTAATGAACTTAATTTTTATGATGATTATGATTATGATGAACTACTTGAAGAAGAAAAAGTAAAAGCTAAACGGTTTACTAATGATACTAATTTATTAAACGCTATAGTTAATTACCTTAATATGGGAGATATTTCTATATCTTGGAAACAAGAGCTCAAAAATACAGGCAACATTACATGTCACCTTTTTTGGGGATTCGCTTATAACGCAAAATGTGAGTTTGAAAATAATACAGGTAACTCTTTTTTAGAAGAGGTTGATTGTTATAGCGGTTAGTGAGATCCGCTTTTGCGCTCCGCGCATATATATTATTAAGATGTCTGATTTATATTTTTATAGTAATATAGATTGTATTTACCGGCTTACCTTATATTATGTTATCTTAGGCGGGTGGTTATTCATATGAACAATATAGGCATAGGTATAGTAACGTGTAATAGGGAACAGTTTTTAGATAACCTTATCAAATCCTTACCAGAAGATATATACACTGTTATAGTTAATGACGGTGATGTTATGAGTTGGGAACATATAGAGCATGAAAAGATAAATGATTATCATTTTAATGGTAATAACTTAGGCGTAGGTAAATCTAAGAACATTTTGTTCCGTAAGTTAATGGACAAAGGCTTTGAACATATCTTTATTATAGAAGATGATATGCTTATTAAAGATAAAGAAGTGTTTAACAAGTATATAGAAGCTTCCCAAGTATCAGGCATTAAGCATTTAATGTTTGGTTACCATGGCCCGGCTAATAAACACCAAAACATTCATATTTGTAGGTTTAAGGTTCCATATAGTAAGGAACTACAGATAGCATTTAATCTTCATTGTGTAGGTTCCTTTTGTTATTATCATAAAGATGTATTAGATGAAGTGGGTATCTTTGATGAACAATATAATAATGCATGGGAACATGTTGATCATTCCTATATGATCGCCAAAGCTGGTTACATACCTGGTTACTGGTATTGGCCTGATCTAGCCAACTCATATGACTATATAGATGAACAAGCATGTAGTGAAGATAACTCTACTATTAGACCAAGAACTGATTGGCAAAATAACATTGTAACCGGTGCTAAACACTTTGTATCTAAGCATGGTCACCCGCCAGTAGGTGTTCCTGAATTACCTCTAACAGAGGTTTATGAAAACATTAAGACTATAAGAAAGAAATACGGAACATAAATAATAATATGAAAAGTATAAGAGATATTATCATACTTCTCTTATTATTACTATTAGTGTTTCTTTTAAACGGGTGTGCTCATCACACTAAATACGGGCCACCTCAATGTTTATACGGTTGGTGTTTATGAGTTTAGTAAAAGTATTATCTGATCGTCTTAATAAAATTAAGGAACTTATCGAAATAAAAGAAGATAAGGAAGGTAATTTATATATCGATAAAATAAAAAAGAGACGCAAAGAAATAGATCTATTTGCACCTCCTATGAAAGAAATAGAAGATTAAGCTCTACTGAGCATTCATCATCTTTATATGTAAGCAAATAGTGCACTTTGCCGGGTCATGAGATGGATCAGTCAATTGAATAGCATGAATTTGTTTAGTTACTTCTTCTAGCTTATAAGTCTGCATTTCCATCTTCTTATCCAATGCATTTGTTGTGTTAACCAACCAAGTTATCATCCCTAAAGCAAGTAATCCCATACCGGAAGCTGCTGCTTTACCTAAATCAATTGTTGCTGTTGCGGCCATCAATAATATTTAAGTTATTCACATTATCTAAAGCATCTCTTTTAATTGATTTGTATTGTAACTCTTCTATGATTTCGTTTATTTTTATAAGATCTTTATCTATATAATTTAAACGTAAATTTTGTTCTGCATCTGCTGGTAAAGAACCTAATTGTCCAAGAGGCCATTTAATTCGAAACTCTGAATTAAGACGAATATACTCATCGTTCTTAACATTATTCATTTTTAATTCATCTATTTCGTGTTTTAACTCAAAATATCCCCATGCTAAAGATAGGGTAAATGTAATGATTTGTATAAACCATTTAATATTAATATCGAGTTTAGTATTATCGTCTACCTTAATATTAGTCTTGTCAGTCATCTATAATATTTAACATATTATAATCGTCTTTGTATACTTTATTTACTAACTCATCTGTGGTTATTCCGTAACTACCCACGATACTATCCACTAGTTCGCAACTCTTAAATAGATTACAATTATACCTATCAGAATCAAATAGATTTAAACTATGTAAGGTAAGGAACTTATTAATTTTACTATAGTCTTTTTGTAAAAACATATCTTCAACATTAAAATAATCAGTAACTAAATGTTGAATGTTCTTGCCTTGTGAGTCATACAACCAATGAACCTGAGGTCTCATATGACAATAACCAAATTTATCCCAAGACCACTCATCAAAACTCTCCTTTGCGGTTAGTTCCTTTGAGTAAAAGTTTTTATAAAGTAACTCAATATAGGTTGCAACCTTTTCCTCATAAGAGCGGTTAGATAACTCATACTTTTCTACTATAGTTTCGGTTTTTGTATCCTCAGCAATAGCAGAATAAAATCGAGTTAATGGATCCCTTACTACAACTACAAATGCTTTAACATTATGTTTATTGAAAACATCGTATAGATCACTTACGAGATAAGCAGCATTCATATCTAGCACTTTAGACTTAAAGTAAGTAGATGCGTTTTTAGGTATAGCCCTAAAAACTACGCCATTTTTATAGAACACAATGTTATCCATCTAAGCTATTTACTCAAACCAGAGTGAAATTAAACAAAGCTTGACTTTTATTAGTATGTGTCCATACTAAATATAGATATGAAAAAGATACTAGCAATATTAATAGCGGTATTCTTTTTGTCTGGCCAGCAAATGCAGGCTGGAGATAAGGAATGGTCGGTAGTTGGAAAGGTTCTAACTGGAATCTTTGCAATCAAGGTCCTTGATGACATTACTACTCCTAAGACAGTAGTTACTCATCATGTAAGTTCACAACCAGTAGTTGTTCAACAGCAACCTCAGACGGTAATTGTACAGCAGCCAGCTGTTGTTTATCAACCGGCACCGGTAGTTGTTTACCAATCACCAGTTGTACATTGTCAGCTTCCAGTAGTTATTCATCAGCATTATCGTCCTAGACGAAGTTCTGGTGTTACGTTCCATTGGCATGGACACTGAAGTAGTTAGTTTATCCTCAATCTTCCCCTTTGTCGATCAAGATAAAGGGGTTGCTATGTCTACTGAACAGGGTGAACACATGTTTGATTATCTTGGAGATTCATAAATAAAGATATGACCGAACAAAGGGTTTACACTGAAGAAGAGTTTCTTGCATTACCGGACGATGAAAAAATACCAGGTATGTTAATCGATTTTGGCGACAAGGGTAGAGATGCTCAAAATTATTTGAAATATACATTTGATGCGGTTACTGATGACGAAGGTATATATAAATTTAATGAAAAAATGATACCCGCTAACATAAATCAAGTTATGGGATACGGTGTAGAGTTTCCTACTTTAAATACCGAACAACTTAATACTGTGAAATTTGAACCGAACGTTAAGGAAGAAGATTCTGTTAATGTTAATTTTAATAAATTCAGTGCATCATTTAAATGTAATAAACCTAATACACCTATAAGAATTGAGTTTGAGTATTTGTAATTATAAGTCTATAGTTAAATGACAACAACCGTTACCTTTATGGTGGTCAACTACATTTAAATCACTAATATTATCAAGTAAAACAAAGTTATCGTTTTCTTTTACATAGAAATCTAATAAACTTCTCACAACTGACACTCTCTGATTGTTATCATTAAAATTAAATTTTTCTTTAAAACGACCTTTGTATTCTAAATTATTAGTTTCACTAAAAAAAGTTTGAGTTACAATTTGATAAAAAGGAGTTCTTTCATCAAAAGAAGTAGATGTAACTTTTAAATGTAATATCATTTAATATATTTATTAATAGAAAGCTTATATTAAATACATAAAATTATGCACAATACAGTAGAAATAATTCTAACAAGTAATGATGAAGGTATTATAGTTATAGATACTAGAGGTATAATTAACGATATGAGGGTTCCAAAAGGTGTGTTACACAACTCTGTTGATACATCATTAGATCCGCATTTTGAAATTATAGTTGATAACCCAGATGCAGATTTTCATGAAAAACAAGAAGAATGTAATCCTAAAAGTTTAGATGCGGCCAATAATACAATATATTTTAACTATACAATGCAAACATCATTACCTAACACCGACTTCAAAATAACAGTTGAATATTACAGTAATTTTGATGATGTACCTACTATGCAGTAAACCCCATTTGATCTAATTTTTCTACTAACTCTTGTCTATAAAAAGGTATCTCTAATTTAAAAGTGGTGCCTTTTTCTCTATTAGAAGAATAATCAATTATACACTCATTCATACCATCGGTACATAAAAAGAGAGTTTTATTTTTATAACCAATAGCATCATTACGGGAAAGATCTTCATCTAATCTGGCTATCATTAGTTCGCTATCATCTGAATCATCCACTATGGTAAAATAATGAGGTAAGTAAGATTCAATAATCTGACGCATTACTTTGGATGAACAATGTACATAAATCAGATACTTTTTCATATAAGTATTTAATTGTTAATTTATAGATTGATAATATAATAAAGTTATGACAGAGTGTGAAAAATGTAAAAGATCATTTGAAGAAACGGATATGAATCTTATTCAAGAAGATGATATAAAATTTCTTTGTAAAACTTGTAAAGATCTTAACATTAAAAATAAAACGCAAGTTATTCCACAACCTATAAAGCCTAGATAAGATGACAGAAAATGAATTAAAAGCCCATGTAGAGGATATATCACGTAATAACACTTGTCACAGACCTGACATTTCACATTACGGTGATTGTGAACCTTGTGATTTTAAACAATATTGTTTGTGTAGACTTAATACAAACTTATTCGGCGGTAGAAAGACACGCCGAAAACGATGATAGTTACCTGGCAACAGCTAGGCAGATTTGGAAATAATATGTTTCAGTATGCTCTTGCAAGGGTAGTAGCTGAAACATATGATATTTCTTACAGAACCGATGTAAATTTTAGCGAAGGCGAAACACATTTTTCAGGATTTTATGATGAATTTTTTAAATTAGATAAATTTCATAAGCTGAATATTAATTCTTTTTGTGCATTAAGAGAAGATAATATAGAAAATTTTCTTAAACTTGATGAATACGGGTTTAAACATTCTGATTTTTATAAAAAGAACTTAAGATTAGAAGGATACTTTCAAGATAACAAATACTTTAACGGTAAAGATGTAAAAAAATATTTTAAAGTTGATGAATCTAAATTTATAGATAGTGAAGATGACGATTTATGTATATCGTTACGATTAGGGAATGATTATAAATGTAATGATTGGGTAATAGATCCCGATGCAATAGTTAATTTTATAGATAATATATTTTTCAATCGTTTGTTTATAGTTACAGATGTTTACGATCAACCTATATTAGATAAATTTGAAAAATATTCACCTATAATTTATAATAATAGTGGAGGTAAACCTATAAATGACTTCTATACCCTAATGAGTTTTAAGAATTTACTTATAACTAATAGTACTTTTTCTTATTGGGCAGCTGTTTTAGGTAAATCAGAAACAATTTACGCATTAAAAGACTGGAAATTTAATAGTCTGACTGATATAATTGGTAAAGAAGATAAAACAATTCTTTACAACGCATGATAGCTTCTTACATTTTGGTATGTTCTCCTATGAGAACAGGTAGTACTTTAGTTTATAATTTTTTCAACGAGTGTACTTCTGGTTATTCGGTAAAGAAATATGAGATATCTCCTATGGATTTCATTGAAGGTACTGACTTTGCACCTATTCTATTTAGACATCCCGTAGCTAGTATTGCATCATTATTAGAGTTCCTTAATAAAGACTATACTTTGGATAACATCTCCTCATGCTACGATAGATTGAAACAAGAATTTCATTGGGCAAAACAACTACTTACTAAATTTCCTAACTGTACTAAGGAACTAAGATACGAAAACTTCTATAATAATATTGAGTATCTTGCGGATTGGACTAGAATTAATTTAAATTACCAGGTTACTGATAATGACCTTACAAACTTTAAGTTAAAATTTAATATAGGTAACGTTAAAACCATGAGCGAAAACAATTTAAACCTATTTCAACCTAACCATATATCAGTCAATCAAGGTAGTAATAAAGAAAAATTAGAGAAAATGTATAAGACTAAATTATTATATAAGGAACTTTCTAACCTTGCTAACGATTATGGCTACGACTTCTGAACCAGACTACATTGTACACCGATATGACGATATAGAAATGCCTCTTTTCTTTGGTCATATTAGTAAAACTTACAAAGCATCCGGGTTTTGTGAAGACCCTCATTCGGAACAACCTGAAATTTGGGTTGAAGATCGTCTCGGTAAACGACGTAAACTAAATGTTCTTATTGAAGAGATGTGTCATGCTTTCTTTTTCGATGAGCCTGAATATAAAGTGAGAAAGTTTTCAGCTGAATTAGGTAAGATTATATACAATCGATTTTTAAAACAGGGAGCAATTGAACAATAAAGGATAAAGATATAATATAGACAATGAGACGACTTGATAAGATTATGATTTCGCATGAGACTCCAGTATCAATATTGGAAGACTCTATGATGTTTAACGATTACCAATACTGCTTAGTACATCTTTGTGATGAAGTAGAGGAATATCGTGATTGGTTTACAGGTAAGTTTAGAGCAAAGCAACCTGAGGGTGAAATTTTGCTTGATAATTCTATCTTTGAACTAAGAGAAGCATTTGATGCTGAGAAGTTTGCTGTATGGGCTGAGAAGATTCAACCTAATTATTATGTCGTTCCTGATGTACTTGAAGGTTATGAAGGTACTTTAGAGAAATGGGAAGATTTCTTTAAGAATTATTCTGGTCTACCTGGTGCTGCTATTGGTGTTGTACAAGGTAAGACATGGACAGAAATCTTAGACTGTTATAAGTTTATGTCTGATAAGGCCGATTACATTGCATTTAGTTTCGATCTCAGTATGTATGATGTAACCGGTTATGGTAAGAACAGACTTGAACGTTGTGTAAATGGTCGCCATGATTGCATTCGTCGTCTTATCGAAGAAGGTGCATGGAATTATTACAAACCTCATCATCTACTCGGTTGTGCTCTAGCTAGGGAATTTAGATGGTATCGTGAAAATAACATTAGAGGTATTAGGTCTCTTGATACATCTAATCCAGTTGTATCGGGTATCAAAGGTATTCGTTTCAATGGTAACCTAGGACTAACGGAGAAACCATCACAAAAGCTATTCACTATGATTAAGCATGAAGTTACGGACGATGAGAGAGAGTTAATTCTCTATAACGCTCGAATGTTTCGCGATATAGTGCATGGAGATATTTGGTAATGTGTTTTAATCCTTATTTGGACGATAGAGAATTAAATAGAGATATGAAGTTTGATGACTTGCTAAAATTCGAAGGATTTGATTCTATGCAAACTCAAGATGCACAGACTGGTAACAGCGGTCAGTATGATAAAGGACTGACCCCTAGTGAGTATAGAAGTACTGCTGCTAGTGAGTATGAAGAAGAAAAACCTTATTCAAGAGAGAAAAATAAACTTAAGCAGTGTATTGAAGAACTACGCACTGCTAAAAGTTTAGAAGATTCCCAAATTAAAAATTTGATACACAAATTAGCGGATGTATTCCGCTCAATGAATTGATTATATGAAACAAACAGTAATTGCAATTATGGCTGCAGCATTTATGACTGCAGGGGTGTACGGACAAGTAACATCCGATACTTTACGTCAACGTCCTCAAAGACCTCAGCTTTCTGAATCTCAACGAGAAATTGGAAAGATTATGGCAGAGGACGCTGAAATTAAAAAGATTAGAGAAAAAGCTATTCAAGCTATGATAAAAAGATTAGTTAGTCTTGGTTATAGTAAAGAAGATGCTAAAGCAGTAGTAGAAAATGGCGCTAAAGCAGCTGAACGTTTTAGATCAGGTGGTGGTAGGGGTGCTTGGGGTAATCGTAACCCCGGTGGTGCAACTAAGATTGGTCCAAGAGGTGAAGGTCAAAGAGGGCCACGAGGGGATAGACCACAAAGACAGAAAGGTGGAGAACGTGAATAAAATATTAGCTACAATTTTTGCAATTGGTGCTTTATTTTGTACTGGGTGTGAAGATAAAGACGCTAAATATAAGTTACTTTTATCTGTAGTTGAAAATGGTACTACCTTTTCAGTTAAAACATATCTTGGTACAGTTGAAGCAGATAAAAAGGAAAAGGTTATTGGTTACTTCAATGATGCAGCATCGGTAATTCAAACTGCTGCTGATTCAGGTCAGATTGAACCAGATGTTTTTAGAAAGTATATTACAGAACAAATTGATAAGCAAGTAGCTGCTCCTTACAATGCTGTAATTGCTACAACACTAGACCTTGCATTAGACGGTTATAATAAATTTTATGCTGCTAATGTAAAAGATAAAATCGAAAATGAACCTAAAGCTAAAGAAATCATCGGTGCTATAGTCTCTGGTATTCACTCTGGAGCTGATCCAGTTGGTGGAGATGTATTAGATACGTCTAACCCACTTGAAGGTGAAATCGATTGGAATCTTTAATTATTACCCTCAATCAAGCACAGCCCTCGTAAGAGGGCTTTTTTTATGACTAAATACTTTTATGCAAACAATAACAAATCATGAGATAAAAAAATATGTAAGAACAGGTTCAAATGAAACTTGTCCAATAAATGCTCCTGATGCTAACTATTGTATGTATAGTGAGGATTTTATTTTAGGTGAAGGTTATAAAAATTTTAAAAAATGGCTTTATAAAAGAGGTATATTAGGGTGGCGTCATACTTTTGATTGTGATAACTATGCAGAAGCATTTAGAGTCTATCTTCAAATATTACATTCAAAAGCTATGCAGAAAGAATCAGATTTATCTAAAAAACAATCTGTAGCTTTTGGGGTTATTTGGTACAATAGAGATAAGGGTGGTGGACATGCTATTAATATTTTTATAACTAAAGATGAGCAAGGCTTAGTATATATAAAGTATGTTGAGCCTCAAAATGGGCAAATTGTTCACTTATCTCAAAATGAACTTAACTCTATATTTTTTATACTAATATGAAAAAATTATTTTATATATTACCTATTATTTTTATAGGATGTGCTACAACTGAATCAGAATGGGAAGTTATTCCTGAATATATTGACTATAATATTTCCGATACAGAACTAGTTGCTTTATATAATGCATTTAACAGTCAACCTTTAAATAATATAACATATGGCGAATATCGATAGACCTTCTAGACCAAGTAATGCTTGTACATGTATACTACCAACACCCTCACCAACATCGTACATACCTTATGTATCACCAGCATGTGAACTAAATGACGAAGAAATTGAAAATTTTATACAAGTATTAGAACGTTATTTTGAAGAAGAAATAGATAACGGTAATATTTTGAATGATGAAATAGATAATATTTTTCTAACTAATGATCAGATTGACGAGCTCGACCAATGTCAAGGTAATTTTACAAGGGAACAAAATAAAAGAGTTGATAATCTTGTAGAAATATTGCAACGGTCGTTAGGATCTATGTTAAATGGTATGAATATGATGTCATACGCAACGACTGCAGTTTTTTATGATATGTTTTCTAATAAAAAATCTAGATTTTTAGAACCGGAGGAGAACACACCATCCGATGAAGATCTCACCATGAATTTCCGATATATTGTAAATAATATGCAAGAAGGTAATGGGTTTCCAATGGTTACATCTGAGCGTACGGAATTACCCCCGGGGTTTCCAGGGCCAGTAATTAATAATTTTGATGAATATGTATCTGGGTTAAAACAAGCAAGAGATACAGCTGGTAAAAATATACCTAATTCGGTTAAAAGTTATATAGATAGTTGGATTGATAATGGTAAAGTTGGTTTATTAGATAAATTAAGAGTATCTTTAAGCCCTGCAATGAAAGATATTTTTAAATATACTTTTGGAGTTGACCCCGGTTTTGCAATAGGTAAAGGTGATATTGAAAAAGCGCTAGAAAATAATGATTTCTTAAAAGAGATTGCTGATAGTATATATGAAACAAGAGATCTTTTTAATTAAAGTAGTGATAATTAAATAATATCGTGGATAAAGATAATCATTTAATTTTTGAGAGATACATCCATAATGAACCTATGAATGAAGGTTTAAAGGATGTATTAGCTGCAGGTGCTTTAGGGTTAGCATCATTAGCTGGGCCTAATAAAGATGTTCAAGCTGCTTCAAGAGCACCTCAAGAATTAAACATAAACAGATATGCTAATGCTGCAGAAGACCCTGCATTTGTTCAATACATTATGAATGTAGAGAATGCCGGTAAGACCGGATTTAAAGGAGGTAAATGGTATCCTCATTCTAGTCCAGAAGGAGGAACTGATACTATTGCATATGGTCATAAGTTAAAAGGTGGAGAAAATTTTTCAAGAGGTATTTCACAAAATCAAGCTATTCAGTTACTCAAAAATGATTTAAATGAAGCTGCAGGGTATGCCAAAAATGCAGTAGATAATAGATATACTAAAGGCACTTACGATAGATTAGATAGTCAAAGAAAGCAAATGCTTATAGATTATATTTTTAATTTAGGTCCAGAAGCATTAAGTGTGTTTAAAAATTTTACAAACGCCGTTGTTAATAATGATAAAGTTACTGCTTTTAAAAAATATAAAAGAAAATATAAACCTAAAGGTTCAGATGTATATCAGGACTTAACAAGAAGAAATAACTTATTTAAAAAACATTTTTTAGATAATTGGGGTAAAGGTGGTAACGTATCCGCTCAAAGTTATGAGCCAGTAGGTGAACCTGGTACAAGAAACGCAGATGAAAAAATTATAATAATTAAACAAGGAGATAATTTAAGTCAAATAGCTAAAGATAATAAAATTACATTACAACAATTATTACAAGCTAACCCGCAAATTAAAAATCCTAATAAAATTTCGATTGGTCAGAAGATTAAGCTACCTTAAGTCCAGTTGAGCATGGGCCTATTTTGCATAGGCTCAGGTATAGTAGATTGAGCATCAAGCTTTTTTGGTTTGATGCTCTTTTTCTTTTTACCTTTTTTCTTTTTCTTTATAAGCAATGTATCTGGCATGGCTTCTCTATTTGTAGAACCATCACCAAGAAAACCGCCTGGGTTTCTTCCAAGCGGTTTTCCAATGTTTAAAATGTTAGGTCCTCCTATAGGTCTTGATGTATAACCTGAACTTTCGGATAGATAATATTGCTTAAAGGATAACATTATCCTTACTCGTCATCTTTCATACGTCTCTTCATCTTAGCAGAAACGTCACGATTTTTGATTTCTTTTTCAGCTTGCTTTTTAGTACCAGCGCCCATACCTTTATCTTTCTTAAGACGCTTTCTATTAGCTACTTCATGATGCTCTTCATCTTCATCACCTTTTTTCTTACCTTTTTTACCACAAGGTACGAAATCGCAGCGTTCTTTCTTACCATCACCGTCATCATACTTACCGGTTTCTTCTTCTTCGTCATGAGCATATCTCCAACCTTTGGCGGGAGCAAGTTTGTCAGATGACATATTCATCATACCTGCCATGCCAGTTGTAAACTCATTTAACAAACTGTTTATTTTATCGTCAAATTTGGCCATATCGATATTTATGGTTACCCGGTTCGAATCCACGCATAAACGGTGCCTCCGGTACTTGTCGTAACTTCGCCTGAATTAAGCCAAGTTTGTCCAGTACCTTCTAATATACCACCTGGATCAGTTGGAGGTGTAGCATTATTTGTCCAAAGAACAGATGAAACTGGGTAAAATACATTGTAGTCAAATAATAATCCATTTTCAGAAGTAGATAAAACAGTTCTACTTCCTTCATCGATATTAATTTTTATAGTACCTGTTGTAGTAATTTCAGTATCTGCTTGATTGAATATAATACCACCACCGGCTGTTATGCTTGTAACGGTACCTCTATATGCATTAGCTGTAGTTACGTAGTTATCTTTAAGAGTAGGGCTACCACCGGTTAACACTGCAAACGTACTTTCATTGGTATCATAAACATAATCACCAGATTCGGCACTTACTAAGGTAGATAAATCATCAGTTAAGTTAATAATACCTTGATATTTGTTACCAATAACAAAACCACCGTTAGTTTCTCCATCCCCAACAAAAACTCGCTTATAATCTGTAGTGTATCCTAATTCAGCTTGATCTAATATAATATCGTTCTTTTCTGAGTTAAGACCTTTTCTAATTAAAATTTTGGTTACTTGATCAGACATTTGAAATATTTATAGTTGACTTGAGGAGAACAACGATTATAATTTTATTGATGGCAAAGAAAATTGTGTGCATAGTGACCGGTCGTACTCTTACAATTACGGATACATATTACGATAAAAAAGTAGAGAAAGCTGGTAGTGAAAAAAATTTACAAAAAAGTTATATTTGTAAAGAAGCTAAAAAACTATTAAGATTAGGTAATTCAGTTAAGAAAGTAAGAGAAATTTTAGATATTACTGATTACGATACTGCAGTAGATGATGAGATTGTATATGAATTAGTTTTTGGCAATAAAAATAAAAAGATGAATATAGTGACAGACTTCACTTCGCTTACAAGTATTACTCATAATCAAACGGATCCTGAAGTTAAAACATTTATTAGTAAATTATTGAAATAAATAAATATGTGGCCAATCCTAAAATTGTCAAACTAAATCAAGGTCTATTCAAATATGGCGAAACTCCAAACGCCACAAGAACACCTACACCCACGGTTACTAGAAGTAGAACTCAAACCCCTACCCCTACTAGATCTTTTACACAAACCAGATCTAATACACCAACTCAAACAAAAACAGCCACCCAAACAAGAACTAGTACCCGAACTAAAGATATAACACCTTCATCTACAGTAACTTACTCCCCTACTTCTACTAAATCGATTACGTTATCACCTACATCTACTGTTTCCCCTTACCCAACCCCCACTAAAACACCTACATTTACAAGAACACAAACACGTACAAGTTCAGTTTCACCTTCACCAGTTTACGGTACACCTACTCCTACCCAAACACAAACACCTACGAATACAAGAACACCAACTCAAACATCTACTAGCACTGTAACAAGAACTAGTACTCAAACAGTTACAAGAACAGCAACTCAAACAGACACACCTGATGCAACTAGAACTCGTACCCCAACTAGTTCATCAACCCCAACCCCAACACAAACAAGAACAAGAACTAGTACAAGAACACCTTCACAAACAGCGACAAATACACAAACACCTTCTCAGACAGTAACTAGAACTTCTACTCAAACGTCTACGCAGACTAGAACTAATACACAGACTGCTACTCAAACCCCCACTAGAACTGCAACATCTAGTAGAACACCTACTCAAACCCCTTCACGTACTAGAACTTGCACACCAACATATACTAGAACAGCTACATCAACGGTTACCCAAACAAGTACAAGAACATCATCTTCAACTCCAACACCAACAGTAACTCAAACAACAACTAACACACCAACATACACCCCTACCTATACTTCAACTAGAAGTTCTACACAAACAAGAACGTCGACCCAAACTAGTACTCAATCGAGAACTAGTACCCAAACAAGCACAAGAACATCTACACAAACACGAACTAATACTCAAACCCAAACACCTACAAGCACTAGAACCGCAACCAATACAAGAACCGCTACCAATACAAGAACAGCTACTCAAACACCAACTAGTACACCCACCGAAACACCAACTAGAACGTCAACCCAAACTAGAACCCCTACTAGTACTGTATCTGCCTATCCTACCCCAACTAGAACATCAACTAATACTAGTACTAGAACCCCCACACAAACAAGAACAGCAACTCAAACATCAACAAGAACATCTACACAAACAAGAACATCTACACAAACAAGAACAGCAACTCAAACCAGAACACGTACCCAAACACCAACGTATACACCTACTGATACATCTACTAGAACACCCACACAAACTAGAACACCTACACAAACAAGAACACCCACACAAACCAGAACAAGTACACAAACACCCACACCTACTAGTACAAGAACATCAACCCAATCATCCACTGTTACTAAAACAGCTACACAAACTCGTACACCATCACAAACCCGTACTCCATCGCTAACCTGTACCCGCACACAAACACCAACAAGCACAAAAACTAAAACTTCAACACAAACCCCTACAAATACAAGAACTTCAACACAAACTCGTACACCATCACAAACCCGTACTCCATCGCTAACCCGTACACGCACCCAAACACCAACTAATACAAAAACTAAAACTTCAACACAAACCCCTACAAATACAAGAACTTCAACACAAACTCGTACACCAACTAATACAAAAACAAGAACGCAAACCCGCACACGCACCCAAACACCAACTAATACAAAAACTAAAACTTCAACACAAACCCCTACTGTTACTAAAACGTCAACACAAACCTCGACTAACACCTCTACTAAAACCAGAACTCAAACCCCTACTCAAACTAGAACCGTAACCCAATCACCTACGTTTACCCGTACCCCCTCTCAAACAGATACACCTGATGTAACTGCAACTATAACACCAACACAAACAAGAACACAAACACCATCTAATACAAGAACACAAACACCGTCACAAACTCGTACCCGCACACAAACACCAACAAGCACAAAAACAAGAACTAGAACAATAACACCAACTAATACAAAAACATCAACCCAGACAAGAACAAATACCCAAACAAGAACTAGTACACAAACTCGCACCCGCACACAAACACCAACAAGCACAAAAACAAGAACTAGAACAATAACACCAACTAATACAAAAACATCAACCCAGACAAGAACACCTACTAGTACAAGAACAAGAACACAAACTCGTACACCAACTCAAACAAGAACAAGTACAAAAACAAGAACAAAAACATCTACTGCTACTAGTACAAGAACATCTACACAAACTAGAACACCTACTAGTACAAGAACAAGAACACAAACACCGACACGTTCTCAATCACCAACACGAACTCAATCCCCAACACGAACTCAATCCCCAACACGAACTAGAACAAGAACACAATCTCCTTCTCGTACTCAATCACCCACTAAAACAAGAACGTCTACACAAACTAGAACAAGATCTCAAACCCCTACAAGAGAAAGAACACCTACTAATACAAGAACATCTACACAAACTAGAACACCTACAAGTACAAGATCTAGAACACAAACTCGAACACGTACCCAAACTCCCACTCAAACAATAACTAAATCTAGAACCTACACACCTACCAAAACAAGAACAAGAACTCAAACACCTACAAGATCGCAAACGCGTACCCGCACACAAACACCAACCAGAACTCAATCTCCAACCAGAACTCGTTCACAAACCCCCACAAAAACAAGAACTCAAACACCCACACAAACAAGAACAAGAACTCAAACACCTACTAGATCGCAAACCCCTACACGAACAAGAACACCAACTAATACAAGATCAAGAACTCAAACTAAAACTAGAACCCAAACACCCACTCAAACAAGAACATCTACTCATACAAGATCAGTTTCACCAACAAAAACTAGATCAAGAACCCCTACACAAACTAGAACGTCTACCAGTACTAGGTCTAGAACACCAACTAGAACAAGAACAAGAACACCTACTTATACAAGAACTCAATCTCCTACTCGAACCAGGACAAGAACAGAAACACCAACTAGAACTAGATCTAGAACCCCTACCCAAACAAGAACAAGAACATGCACCCCTACCCGAACCCGAACCCGAACAGAAACACCAACTAGAACAAGAACATATACACCAACTCAAACAAGAACATGCACACCTACTAGAACAAGTACACGTACACGTACACAAACACCAACCAATACCAGATCTTATACACCCACCCAAACAAGAACGTGTACTCAAACAAGAACTTACACCCCTTCACAAACAAGAACATATACACCAACTCAAACTGCTACACCCCCGGTACAATGTTATAATATTAATACTTGTTATGAATGTACTTACGGGCCTTGTGCTAATTTTGATTTATTGTGTAATACTTTTCCTAGTACAAATGTTTATTCTTCTTATGGTAGTAGCGGTACTCTTTTTGTATGTTATAGATTTTGTTTGCAAGATTTTGAAAGTACCGCGGTTATGTGTCCGGGTACATCCTTTAGATTTCCTTTCACTGCATGTACTAAGCCTAAACCCGGTACTTGTTTTGATGGGTGTTATATACCCGGTTCTATAGTTTCTCTTCATACAATTACACCCCCTTCACGTTTAATGGCTAATGCTATTAATTCAGGCAAATGTTGGAAAAATACCTATAAACAGAAAATGAGTTACGGTACATGTTTTCAATGTGTGAGATATATATCTATGTGTAATACTCAAGCAGATGGTTATGTATGTTATACTGTGTGTGCTCCTGCTTATTGTTTACATACTAACTATGGTATTAGTTGTGCACCTGCTAGTAGTTGTACTCAATGTGTAGTGACCTCGTGTATTGCAGGGTATTGCAATTGTTATATTAATGTAAGTTTAGGTTGTTTTAAAGATTGGGGAGCAAACCCTACTTCACCTTACATTGTTGAAACGGAGTTTAAAGTACCGTCTTTATACACAGGATGTACAGACGGGTGGTTAGTTCCTAATAGACCATGTGCATTTTTTAGTACTTCTAATGGTACATGTGAACGTTGTGACTGTCCTGATATAGGTTCACCTATTGCTAGTGGTAATTTATGGGTGTATAATGGTATATTACCTCAGCATGTATATTCTTGCAGTTGTAGCGATGCAGATGGTTGTTATGAAAGTTTAGTAATTATGGAAAGTAATAATACTTCTTACAATGCATTTCCATCTGTAACACATTGTACACGTGAGTGTTTCGGTTGTAGTGGTGGTACGATAATGAATCATAAACCACTGCAAAATAGAATGTGGTGTTGTGATTATGCTCAAGATGCTAACCCTACCGGGTGGATGGGTAACTATTTTGCTGTTAAGGCCGCGAGATCATGTGGTACAATTACTAATATAAGCGGGTCTTCATTAACCGTTACTCTTTATGCTAGAGCCAATGATTGCAATTATAATTATTGTTATTGTTCTTTAGTTAGTTGTTCTTTGGCTGCCGGTGGTTATTGGAATTATGATGTTACTTATTGTAATATAATGCAAGCAGCTGCTTGTTATGCATACAATCAGTATCCTTATGGTAGTAATGCTTTATATTTATGTATAACCCCTTATGTAAGTAGTGCTCAACGAGTTGAAGTTTGTTCTAATTTTTCATATTGCGTTAACAGAAATAATGATTTATATGTTGGGGTAGGGTACGGTACACTTTAAATCTTTAAATATATTATAGTAGATTAAATATATTAGATTGTGGCTACTTTACCAACAGTAAGAGATTTAATTAGAAGCGCAAACCCAGGTCCAGCTCGAGCGAGCAACTGGGGTAAAATGCGCCAAGGGGCCGACCCGGGTGTAACTCAAACTAGGACACCTACGCAAACCGCGACTTTAACCCCTACAAGATCTAATACTCCTACCCAAACAGTTACATCGTGCCCCACTACCACTCCATCTAGAACAGTAACTAGATCTAATACTGCTACTTTTACCGGTACTAGAACAAGAACACCAACAGCTTTTGGTTCAAGTTGTTTAGTTGTTACAGTTACCCCTACAAATACTAAATCGAGAACAAAAACATCTACACCTACCGCTACTAATCCTTTATTAACTAACCCTAACGTAACTTGTTCGAGAACACCCACACAAACACCTACTTGTACAAGAACACATACTTATACTCCTACAGGTACCAGAACTTCAACATCAACACCAACACCAACACCAACTAATACTAGAACACCAACAACAACTTATACGAGATCAAGAACACCAACACAGACAAAAACACAAACTCCTACTCAAACACCTACAAGAACCGGTACTCCAAATATAACATGTACTAGAACACCTACATCGACGTTAACTAATACCAGAACTAATACTCAGACAAAAACAAAATCGCAAACACCCACTAACACTAAAACTAGATCTAATACCCCAACTCAAACTTGTTCGGGTACAAATATACCTACACCTACTAGAACATCAACTCAAACTCGTACATTGACCCCTACATATACGGTTTCAGGGTACCCTACCCCCACACCAACCCCTACTCAAACTCCAACAAATAGCAGAACTAGTACCCCAACTAAAACTAGAACATCTACAAATACTAGAACCAGAACTTTAACACCATCCCCTACGTGTGGTAGTTCTCCGACCCAAACACCTACTATTACCAGATCATCTTGTTCTTGTTAACTTGATTTATTTAGATACTCGCTAAATTAAATTAATGAGCGAGTCAAAAGAAAAATATGTTGTATTGCATGTAGAAGGTGGTTTAGGTAAGAACGTTGCTTCTACTGCTATTATTAAACCTCTTAAGGAAAAATACCCTGATAGAAAATTAATTATAACTGCTTCCTGGCCAGAGATTTTCTTTCATAATCCAGATATTGAACGAGTTTACCCTCATGGTACACCATATTTTTACGAAACATTTATTAATAATAAAGATACAATTGTTCTTCGAAGAGAGCCTTATTTTGAATCTACTCACATTATGCAGAAGACACCTCTTATGCAGACGTGGTTTACTATGTGTGGATTGGAGTTTAATGAACTTAAACATAGGCCTAACATTCCTCTTAACATGTACGGTCAACAGGCTCATCAAAGATGGCTGAATCAAGATCAAAGACCAATTTTAGTTCTGCAAACCAACGGTGGCCCGTTCGGTGAAGACCAACAGCAACATATATATGCTTGGACTCGCGATATGCCTTATACTGTTGCTTCTGAGGTAGCTAATGCTGCTCTCAATAAAGGTTATCACGTCTACCAGGTTTGCAGACCTAACTCTCCTCATGTTCAAGGTTGTGAAGTAGTAAATGCACAAATGAGTAATATTGAATTGTTTTCTATTCTAAAAGCAGCGGATAAAAGACTTCTAATTGACTCATGCATGCAGCATGCTGCAGCAGCTTTTGGGTTACCTTCTACCGTACTTTGGATTGGTACACACCCTGAGATGTTTGGTTATAAACTTCATCATAATATTAAAGCTAACGATCCAAAAGGCAAATCCCATTTGATGAACAGTTATTATTTTGATTACGATCTAGCTGCTCACGCTCATGAATGTCCTTATACTGATGAAAGAGAGATCTTTAATGTTGACAAAATCATTACTTCTCTTAAACTATAAGCCAAAAATTTAATAAATATAATTGTGGCGAGTAGATCAAATCAATTTGGAAGTGGTAACCAAAATAATATAGCCAATATTTGTCCTAATAATCCTTTAAATAGTAGGCGAGCTATTCCCTCCTGTATATTGGATCCCCGACCGCAAGCTAACAGATCTTCTAGAAGATCTGGCTTGCAACCGTTAGGTATGCAAGTTGGTATGGTTTCGGTTGACAATGAACCAAGTCCAGTAGTAACACCAACAGCTACAAGAACTACTACACCAACTTATACAAGATCTAGATCGCAAACACCCACGACAACTAGTACTGTAACTTCAACCCGTACTAGATCTCAAACTCAGACAAGAACGCAAGGGTGTGTTACAGTTACCCCAACCCCTTCTGTTTCAAAAACTTCTAATAATACACCTACTAGTACTAGAACAGCTACGCAGACGGTAACAAGAACAGCTACTCAATCTGCAACTCAAACACCAACTAGAACAGCAACTTCTTCATCTACCGTTACACCAACATCGTCACCTGGAGTAACTGCTACTCAAACACCTACAAGAACAGCCACTTCTACATCTACCGCTACACCAACAGCATCTCCTCAAGTATCACCAACGCAAACATCTACTAGAACGAGAACTCAAACAGCTACTCAAACAGCTACAAGATCTAGAACACAAACCGCTACTCAAACACCTACAAGAACAGCAACAGTTACCCCTACTGCAACATCATCAAATACACCTCAAGCTACACCAGCAGCTACCGCTACTCAAACCCCGACACAAACAACTACTAGAACAAAAACATCTACTTCTACTAACACTAAGACATCTTCTCAAACACCTACGCAGACAGTTACTGCAACTGGTACACCTCAAACTACACCCACACAAACACCAACTCAAACTGCTACGGCTACTAGAACATCAACATCTACACCAACCGTAACAGCTACTAGAACAAATACTAAAACAGCAACTAGTTCAGCTACAACAACCGCTACTAATACCGCTACATCAACAATCACACCAACACAAACGAGAACGTCTACTAGATCAGCAACACCCGGTGTTACTCAAACTAGAACGTCAACTATTACACCAACTCAAACAGCTTCTGCTACAAGGACTTCTACAAGAACATCTACACCAACTAATACAGTTACACCTACTCGTTCTGCTACAACTACAAGAACTCAAACACCTACCCAATCCCCTACACAAACAAGGTCAAGAACTCAGACTTCTACACAAACCCCTACACAAACATCCACCAGAACAGGTACACCTGGAGTAACCCCAACTAACACGAGAACATCTTCTCGAACCGCGACACAAACCGCAACTCAATCTCCAACACAAACAACTACTAGAACAGCTACAAATTCATCCACACCAACTAATACAAGAACAGCTACTTTCACTAGAACGCCTTCGCAAACCGATACACCTGACGTTACAAGAACAAGAACACCCACTAATAGTAGAACACCGACAAATACCCCTACTAATACAAAAACAGCTACTAGAACAGCTTCTCAAACCGCTACTAATACTAGAACGGTAACATCTACATCAACTTTAACACCAGAAGCTACGGCATCTCCTACTCGTACAGCTACCAATACACCAACTAATACTAGAACAGCTACTCAAACAAGAACAGAAACTCCTACTCAAACATCAACTCAAACACCAACACGAACATCTACAAGAACACAAACACCTACTAGATCTCAAACTCCCACACAAACTAAAACAGCTACTAATACTGTAACACCCACTGTAACTAGAACAAAATCAAAGACTTCAACAGCTACACCTACAGTAACTTCTTCTAGAACAAGTACCCAAACATCTACTAGAACACCATCACCAACTGTTACTCGCACAGCTACTCAATCATCTACCGCAACTCAAACACCTACAAATACCTCTACTAATACACCAACTACTACAAGAACAGCAACTTTCACGAGAACACCAAGCCAAACTGATACCCCAGGTGCAACTAGAACAAGAACCCCAACTACTACTAGAACATCAACACAAACACGTACACCAACACAGACTTTAACTCAAACATCAACACAAACAAATACAAATACACCTACTCAATCACCGACACAAACACCAACGCAGTCTAGAACACAAACACCTACTAATACAAGAACAAAATCTCAAACACCAACACAAACAAGAACATCTTCACAGACAGGAACACCTACCCAAACTAGATCGCAAACCGCTACTCAAAGTCCGACACAAACTCCTACTAGATCTCAAACCCCTACACAAACAAGAACAAGGACACAAACCCCCACATCTACACCAACTAATACAAGTACATATACTCGTACACCTACACAATCTAGAACACCTACTTACACACCAACTCAAACATCAACACCTCCTCTTACTTTTAATAACAGTTTAACAGGTACCGGGTCAGCACCTCACCCTGCAGCTAACGGTGTTACATTCCAATCTGCTGCAAATGACGTATTTGAGTTTGATACTGATTTATCCGGTGGGCCAGCTTTTGCTACAATGTATATCTATGTTGACGGTAGTATTAGATCAGTTGTTAGTTACTCTTACAATGGATATACGGGAGATCAATTCAGAGTTGAGTATGCTAACGGGGATGGGCCTTTCTTAGGTAACTTTGTTGATGGTAATGTTAACTTTTCTACATAATGGACACATTTAAATTAATAGGAACAGGTGGTGAGCCTCATGCTCAAGATAATGCAGTTTCATTTCAGGCAGGTAAAGATGATTACGTTATCTTACCAGCAATACCTTTAGAGGGTGAGTTATGTTTATCTACAACATATGTCTATTATAGAGATGAGCCCCTGGCTGTTATAAACGTAAACTATGTTGAATATCTAGGTAAAGAAATTACATACTTTTCTAATAAATACAAGAAAGAGTTTAAGTTTAAACTTAAATCAGAAAAAATTAATTTTTCTTAAGATTCCTTTATTTCCCTTATACGTAGGTGATTAAATATATTTACGTATGGGCTTAATCACGTTTTCCGGGCAAATATTACAGTTTATCGAAGAAAATAGGCTAAATGTTAGTAGCACGATACTATCATCTGGCGATTACGTAGATAGAATATTTGCTTCAGACAATCCTAATTCGCCGTCTCGTATTACTTACACACCTGGGTTACCTGACTTCTTGCAAGGGTTCACTCAGTTTGTACCAGGTAGTACATATGCGGTGTATGTCGACTCACTTAGTGTGTTACCGCTATCTGTTAGTGGTTTCATACCACCTATAGGTGCTAGTGCATTATCAGCTCAATATATGAGATCAGGTTTATCTTGGTTTTTATATACATCAGCTGTTAATATGAATTTAGCAACAGGTGCAGGTATGCCTGATGAGGCATTTACTGTTTTTAACAGAACATCAGCAACGGAAAGAATATTCAGATTAAGACCTACAGATCAATTAAGCCCTGTATTTGAGACTTATGTTCCTGGATTACCTGCTTTCTTACAAGGTTTCACCGAATTCGTGCAGCAATCGTCTTATATTTCATTTTTTAAACAACAAGCCCTTTCATCATCTTC
>Ga0208161_1000293_pt1 | contig 28201 bp, 30 predicted proteins | sample CB_VirMetaG_3_FD_184538 | JGI IMG/M metagenome (GOLD analysis project Ga0208161, IMG submission 184538) | Freshwater to marine saline gradient viral communities from Chesapeake Bay - CB_1508_1S Viral MetaG (SPAdes) (version 4) | ecosystem: Environmental > Aquatic > Marine > Coastal | place: USA... | reverse complement strand
TTGCAGCCACTATGAGTGTGAAATACTGTAGGTATTGTCCTACTAGAATGTCACTTGGGATGGATAGTTTCATACTCCGTGCTCCAATGCTTTGCCTTGCAGTTCGTCAAGAATGCCAGAGATAACTACAGCTTCATCATTGCTGATGTAACGCATCACATCATCGTTAGAGATTGCACGGTTGAGAAGTCTCAGTAGTGGTTTGAACTCATCAGGGTAGATGTCAACCTTGATGGCTGTGTCGTGGATTGCAGTCGTCATCAAGCAACCTCCGCATCTGCGAGAGCAGCTTCAAGCGCATCACATCGGTTACCCCATGTGACCTTGCTGTACGTGTCATCAGCAATCATGAGTTGCTCTTCAGCATACTCAAGTTGTTGACGTAGGTATTCAATCTCGGACATAATTAACTCCATTGGTAAGCAATGAGGGTGTGAGTCCCTCAGAAAGGGAGACACAACATGTGCGTCCCTGAGTGAGAGAGTCAGACGTTATCTAGAACGTATTGGCAGTATGTCTCGATGACATGCCATACCATGACTTGTATCATACCTTGAACACTCGTGGTATTCTTGGCAACGATAGACATGAAGTCATCACCGAGAGTGTCATAGCAAACATCCTCGATGTCGTCTTCATAATCATGGAAGAACTTGGTAGTCTCGTGGTAGTAAATGAAACCAGAGACACCCATGGCACAGCCGTGGTTGGCTATGTCACGTACTTCATCCATATCTGTGAAGCGCTCAGCGAGCACATCAGTCAGAGTTTGTGTGTAAAACAACATGATTAGTGTAAGTAAACTACAGAAAAGCATCAACGATGTGATGCCAAAGTGTAACTAACTATCAGGCAACTACCTTGCCATCTACAGTGTAGAAGCTGATGTCATGTTGCTCAGTGCGATCTGCATTAACAAGGTTCTTGTTAACCCAGAACCCGAGAGACATGTTAGGTTGTGCAATCAGGTTAGCGATAGCACGACGGCTAACGTTGGTGTACTCGTAAGCATACCCATTTTTGAACTCTACAGTAGCAGTGCCACGAATGGGATCAACAAGCAGACAACGGATAGCAGAAGAAGTGCGATCAGTAACGTTGAAGCTGAACATAATGAAACAAGAAACAAGTGGATTGGTGCGTCCTAGCGTATCGCTTCCACCGCTACAACAGACGCATGAAGCCATGAGCAAACTTGTATAGCGCCTGTGGCTCGGCGCTGGTGACGGCTAGTCGCCGCTTGGTGGTGCTCACCCTTCTCGGCGTGACACAGCTGGCACCTAAGGAGTGTACCCTAACCCACAACCGGAACCCGCTCGGCGGTTGTGGCGGCAGTGACCCGTGGTCCTACTCAGCTCAATCTTCGATTGTCCAGGTGCTTAGCCATCCTAGAGCCAGGACGGCAGGTTTGAGGATGGGAGTGGTCGGCTTGTCAGGTGGCACAGTGCCAAGGCTGCTTGCCGTATTCAGTTGTCGGGTCTCCCTCTCTTCTCTAGTTGAAGTTTCGAGACTCTCCTCACCCTTTACAGGGAGAGTCGAGATACTCAACATCAAAGAGAAGAGGGGCTCATGGTAGCACCGGCTCAACGGTGGACAGTTGGAGCAAGTGGCACATAGTACAGCCTGATCCATTGTGGTGCAGCGGTTATCAGGGTTGCTTATAGTACAGTTGATCGCTGAAATCCATTGGTATCACTGGGTTCTCAATAAGCTGTACTATTGAGAGCAGACAGATTGTGTGAAATGGGGTTATGCGTGTTGCCGCATAGTTGCTGCCTCGTTGCGTGTGTGTGTGCCTGCGCGTACACCCGTGGCCAGCGTACCTGTGCCTGATGCAGATGCGCTGGACAGGCTACATGCGTGTGCGTGGGTGCGTACATGCGGGTGCGGGCAGGTGTGCACACGTGTGATCCGGGGTACCCCTATGGGGGGCTGCGGCGCTGCGCCAGCGTAGTATAAGACTTGAGAAATTTCTGTCAAAAATTAAAGACCCTCTAGAAGGCTCTAGAAGGGCTTTATTTCTCATCATAGATGTCGTTATACCAAGAAACAGTTAAACGCATCTCAGGGAGCCTTGTAGACGTGTCTGATGGCTTTTCCGTGTACACCGGAGACACAGTATTTACCGGATGAAGCGTTTCCCACTCTTTAATTGCTTCATCTACCTCTGTTTTCACCCGATTATCAGTAAGTTTTTGTTCAATCCACACCAAAAGACCCAGAAGAAGCTGATCAAACCAATCTACATTTCTCTTCCAGGTCTTATAAAGTGCTTTAAACTCTGCTAATTTAAGTTCTTGTCCCACATTGCCTCACACACGTTAGGAAGGTGTTGATAAAGAAGATCTTGTACCTGTGCTGCTATCTGTGCGTGTTCTTTTTGCGTACCATTACTAGTCCTAAGGTCACAATAATGCAACCAGGACCTAATAGTACCATTCATATACAACCGTGTTGGAGCTGCCATAGGAAGTACTTCTCTTGCACACTCCTTGGCTACCCCAGCTGCTACCAGTTCTTTGTAGAGACCATAGCAATCAGAGTACAAACTACCAATCCTAAACTGGAAGTTCTTCTTCAACACCTCATCTAGGTCATCAATACTATTCTGTCTGTTCTTGGTATCTTGCCTACGAAGTTCAGGAATTGATGCCGGGACTGTTACTTCTGCATACCGTTGACTAAACTCCTGAAAAGAAAAGCTACGATGCCTAAGGATTTGTGCTGCTATACTTCGTGTAGTATTAATTTCTACACACATGTTCACCATCTCAAAGGGTGACCAGTGTTGATGGTTAATAAGATACTTAATTAGTTTAGCACTGGTCTCAGTGTTTGATTGATTGGAAGGATTAGATACCCTAGCCATGTAACTAATAAGTTCTTCAGCGTTAGGAGTGATGTGAATGAGGGTGGTGGTATGCATACAGTAGAATAAGTAGTGACAAGATTCAGAAGGATGGAGAGAATCAGTACTCACAAGATTCAGTCAGTGGAGTAGATGAATGAACTAAGAGGGAGATGTTTGTCTTTGGATTTTATTCCCTCACTGTTCATTAGAAAAAAGAGGAAGATGTGTCTTGATAAAGACATGTCTTCCTCCTCAGGAGTTGGGTCCACCCTTCCCTTCTCCTGTATACGGCACTGATTGCACCTAAACCCAGGTAGGGACTGACTTTTTACCAGCTAGTTGTCTTGCTTGTCTACGTTGGTCTAAATTGAATCCAAATGCCATGTGATTAGCTGCTGATTGAGGGTCATCTAACCAAGATTCTTGCATATCATTCCAATCTTCTTGTTTACGAAGTTTAACAGCTTCATAAGCAGAGATAGCAAGAGAATCTGTAAAGTATTTAACACCTTGAGCTAATGAGTCTAATCTATCATCGTGTCTTACGGCACCTTTTTCCCGACACATCCTTGACATCTGATAGAACAGCATATAGAGGAGTCTAGTTTCGGGTGCGGCTTCTTTATTCGAGTTGAAGTCCCATTCCACCACAGACCGATTAACAATAAGCTTATGTTGATTAAGAACAGGCTCAAGGGTATCAATAATACGGTCTTCTTTTCGGACATTAGCTCGGACTTCATCAATATCAATAGCTTGTTTAGTTTGTTGAAGGTGTTTACGGAATAGTTCTGCAACGATACCATCACCAAAGTTAGTTTCAATAAGAAGTTTAGTTACACCGTATTTTTTACAACCTCTAAGGATGTCTAACAAAGTAGCATCACTATAGCCATCAGTGTAAGCACGTACTTCATGGAGGTAGATGAAACCGTTACGTTGAGAAAGGAAAGAAGCTGCTGTTTCGTCGGTACCTCTACCGCTAGGGTCTACGGAGCAGATAGTTTCTGTGTAGGGTAACCATTCACCTTGCATAACCATTGGTGAGTAGAAGTAATCACCAGGTAGACCAACAGTAGGTAGGTCTTTAATGACATTACTTGGGTCAGAACACCACACTACAGCATCAGGACATTCCTTAGGGTTAACTGCTGTAACGATAAGGTCTGCCATCTTAAGTGGGAACTTTTCAGCGTCACTAAGACTGGTGTCTAGCATAAACTGTAGCATAAAGTTGCTACGACCCATGGATGCTTCCCGTTCAATTAGATCGTCGTTAGAGAAGCGATCAGGGTCTGTTACATCCCATGGTTCAGAACCTTGATCAATGTCTTCTTGGATCTGTGGTGCAAGGAGTCCTTCGTAGTTAGATAACTTACGTGGGTAACGTGCTGGCCAGACAAATGGTTTGTAGTTACGTTCAGCTAGTTTACGGTAGATGGTAAAGGTAGTCTGTGGTGTACCAAGGTACATGATACGACTATCTTTCTTTGGTGTTAGGATGGATTCAGCTTCAGTACAAAGTTGAAGGAGCTTTTCTCGCATCATCTCTGTCATGGAGTTACCAGGCACCTCAATATCGTCTAGAATCATTAGGTCAGCACGAGAACCAGTCAACTGACCCGTAATACCGACTGATTTAACGGATGGTGCTTGGTGAGGACTACAGTTCACGTCAAAGCTAATACGAGACCACCGGGCATCATCACTCTTTGGTCTCAAATGTGATAGCCATGGTGTCTCAATAATTAACTTTTGAAGGAAGATAGACATGTTATCAGCACGTTCTTTTGATGCTGAAATAATCATGATCTTCTTTTCAGCATTATTAAAGAGAGTCCATAGCACAAATGCACCAGTAATCCATGATTTACCGACTCCTCGAAATGCTTGGATCTGTAGTCGTTTAGGACCGTGTTGTAGGTAGTCTGCAATAGCGTATTGAGCACGTGTAGGTGAGGGTAGATCTAGCTGTTGCCACAGTGCTTGAAGAAATAGTTTAAAATCACCTTGAAGAGCCTTTAGTACATCACTCATCTTGCATCAACTCCTTAGCCATGTTTAGGTATTTATCATCATGCCAACCTTGTCGGATGGAGAACATATCCCAACGTAGTTTAATCATAAAGAGTGTTCGTTGAATAAAGAGTTCACCACGACTAACTTGAAGATAAAGCCAACGAAGGAATAATGGTTCTACAACAATTGCAAGTAAGATGACCGTAAAAAGTATGTAATAAAGGTTCATTGAAAATCGTCTATAAGGGTGCTTAAAACGTTTGTATGATAGAATGTACCTAAGTAAAAGGAGAGGCACCTTGTAGGGGCTTGTAGGTACCTCTCTGTAAGTATTAGCGTGTGTCAATACACATTAGAATGCAGACTTTATCCAGCCAGCAGCTTGTTCAAGTCCATACGGTAGCCTACCAAGCCTTACTTGACCACCGATGTATTTAAGTTCGTTTTGAATAGAACCAAGCATTTGGTTACCATCAATTAATGGTTTACTTTGTTCTTCCAAAGATTGTTGACGACGTTGACGAACTTCTGCTGCTTGTTGTGGTGGTAAAGATTCAGCATACTCTTCAAACTTTTGCTGTTGAACTTTAACATCTTGACTACCACCTAAAGTAGCAGCTAAGGTAACAGGACCGGCTGCGCTTAAAGCTGTGCTAACAGCAGGCGCCAATTGAACAACGCCTCGTTGCATTAAAAATTTAGTTCCTTGTTCAACTGCAGCTCCTGCTACAATATCTTTACCAAGCTCTGCAGCTACAGTCTGTACATCACCACTTTCAACAGCAGTTTGTACATCTGGATTAGATAAAGAGTAACCAGCACCCATCAAGCTTCCGCTGATATTCTTTTTAATAAGATTAGCAGCACCAGCTGCAGCAGCAGCTAAAGGGTCCACTCCAAGGAAACCTTTGGTAGTACCCATCATTAATTCTTCAACATCAACCCTTGGGAAAGGAACACGACCACGTGGTTGTCCTGGTACTTCAGGTTGTTGAAGTTTAATACCTACAGCTTGTTTAAAACTATCATCTCCAAGTTGACCCCAAATTTGTTGATTTTTACTAATCCAAGCTTCAATCTTAGAAATAGGGGCATTTTTAAGCTTAGGATAAGTTTGGTACAATGCGTCCATTTTGTGGACCATTGCATCTATAACAAGTTGTTTTCTAGTTCGAGCTTTATCAACAATATAATCAACAAATTGATCAGCTGTTAAAGAACGAAGTTTTTCAGGCGGATCTTCAGGAATCATGTTATACAAATCATGAGTCCATTTATGAGCCATACCCGTTTTTTCGACACCTTTAACGGTTTTACGTTGACTTAATGGTACAATGTTTTCACGTACATTGCCTAAATCGACACCTTTTTCTCTAACTTGTTCGATAATATAATTACGAACTTCACTAAAATTTTCAGTACCATGAGCACCCGATGTAAATCCAGCATTATAAAGTAATTGATCAATATACGCTAAATCTACAACGTGATGACCTTCGGCTCCAAACAATTGTGCAGCTCGTTTATACCATTTCCTGTATTCAGCATTTCCAGGATGGCTATATAAAAGATCTTCACCACCAGGAGTCTGCTCTAACATATTAAATTTACGACCTGATGGTTTGTAACCTTTAGGTTTAGGTCTAAGTTCTTCTGCCATTACCTAATATGCTGTAAAATAAGATGTTCTCTATGTGTTATCCCGAATGTTTTTCGCATCCACGATAACCAGTTACTGCTACCTTTTGCCTGATTACAACTCCAACATGAGGGTACAAGATTTGATGTAAGGTCTTCACCACCAAAGCAGCGAGGACGGACGTGATCAAGAGTGAGTTCATGTAATTCATAAGTTTCTCCACAATAGACACATTGACAATTGAAGTGCTCTTTGATGGCTCTTCTCCAGAGCCGTTTAGCTTCAGGACTTGTCATGGTTATTAGGTTTTGAAGGTAGTGATCAGGGGTTGGCAGCAACGGAGTCATTTCCTAGACCGATTCCTAGCTCGATTTTGAGACGCTTTTTCAAGTACAGTTGAACCATCTTTTTTGTGTGAGACATCCTTTCCGTCACCATTTCCGTAGGTACCACGTTTGTGATTTTCTCGGTTAAGTTCAACACGTTTTTGAATTTGCAAAGATTGACGATTGTACTTAGCTTGTTGCTTAAGACGTTTAGCTCGTGCTTTAGGATTCTTTTTGTAGTAATCAGACGTACGACTTGCCATAAAGTCTCCGTTGTACAAGTTCAGGGTCAACCTTAGGTAGGACCGTAGCTAGTTTATCAAGTGGGTTACCGTCGTAAGCAACACCACTGATGTCATTTTTAGCGAGCCAATCACAAGCAGCCTTTAGTTCTTGTGCAGTTGCCTCTCCAGATTTAATACGCTTGAGGAATTCAGTAGTAACAAGGTTGTGAAGCTCGTTAAACATATCCTCAGATGCTTTTTTGTTAGCCATTTCTTAATACGATCTGGTCTAATTTGTTCTCAATACGGATCATGTGATCCTCCATCTTTTGAAGAGCTATTGAAAGTTCTTGCTTTTGAACGTAGTGTTCAGCAACACGTAGCTCTACTTTGTCAACACGACTATCAACTTCACAAATTTTAGTGTAAAGTCTATTATGAACAGACACAATAGCTGTAAGTAATGCTATGCCCGCCGCTACTCCTGCTTCAAGCATTACATGTACCCCATGTAAAGTTGAACAGCGTCAGCACTAACTGCTGTAGCATCAAGCAAATTATCACCAGCAGTCATTGAATAAGCAATACCGTTGGTAAAAGTAATACCACTGGTAAAGTTAACTTCCTTTGAACTACCACTAGATAATTGAATAACCGCCATCGGTACATCAGTCCCTACAACAGGGAGACGATCTAAATTATAAAGTCTAAGGTGACAATCATTACCAACACCAGCGGTAGCAGTGTTGTGAATAATCATACTAAAAACAGTACCAGCACTACCTTTAACAATGGTAGCATTAGTACTGTTTGCTGAACTTTTAAAATGTACTTGTGTAGCTACAGGTAGTTGACGTTCGTACCTACCAGGCGTGATGTTGTAAGTTGTACTACTCATGATGCTCCATCAATCGAATCAGCTTCTGTGAATAGTCGGGATCAGTGGCATAACCTTCACGCTTCAGGAGGTATGCACAATCTTCACGAGAGGTGGCTCGATTGACACCTTTATACCCTTTGTAATCTTTATACCATTGGGTAACAAGGTGATTCACACAGTCGTATGGGGTATCGAAGTCTTTAAAGGAAGCTTTGATGGTTACAGGACCACTGCCATAATCTTCCCAGGTAGTTTTAACCGTACCTGTTCCTTTGATACCAAAGTAGTTATTTTTACCGGATAGTGCTGTACCGTATGCACTTTCAAGTGCCCATTGTGCAGCGACTACTTCTGGGAACTTAGCACCAGCTGCCTTTGCTGCAGCTTCAATACCTTCCCAGGTATTAGAAATTTCTTGGGGTTGTGATTGGGTAGGCGCTGCGGTTGTAGAACGCCATGTCCGTACCCATTCAACATCATCAGAAAGGCCATAGTTACCGAGGAGACCCTCAAGCTGTTCAATGGCCTTTACTTGATGAGGATACCCCTTGAAGCTTTTAATTACGTCAAGGAGTTTGATGCTCATTTGAATACGTCTTTAACACGATTGATCTGATCATCCTCACGGCGAAGAGGTTTGAGTGCATTGATGCCACTCAGGATCAGTTGTACAACACTGTTATCCTTCAGTTTAGAAGCACCAATGACTTCAGAACCAAGGAACAGTGCAAGGAAAACAAGCGACTCATAGGTCACTTTAACGCCAAGAAAAGTAAGCATGAGAGTTACCTCAAGTGTTTAGGTTATCAAGCCCAGGGAACGCCTGCAGCTTTGGTAGGAGCAAGCTTTTCAGCAATCTGTGCATCAAGTGCAGCTTCAATTTCGGTGACCTTTTCTTCGGTAAGTTGATCACGCACCCATTGCACGACGATTTCCTTAGTCAGTTCGGCATAAGGGATAGCCGATTCGATGGGATCAGGAGCCTGGAGACCAAGCGAGCCATAAGCACCAGCTTGTTCACCTTCGTTGAAACGAGTGATGGTGTAGTGAAGCGTTAGACAATACCGTCAGAAAGGGTACGCTCCATGTTGGCGATGTCGATAACGGTGAAAGGAAAGTCGATACCGGGGTTAGTCATGATAAGTAAATGGTTTGTTGTGAGTGAATAAAAGAAAAGGCACCCCGTAATGGAGTGCCTAGAGTGTTAGCTGTGGTGCAACCAGTTGAGTAGGCCGGTTGCCCGCCTAGTGAAGGGGATTACGCGCTCTCAAGGGCAGCAACTTTGGCCTCAAGGGTTTCGATTGCTTGCTGCTGGCGCTTGATCAGGTTTAGCAGGTGTGGGACAAAGCGGTCGTATGCAACGTCTTCAGGTGCTGGATCGCAGGGTGTTTCAACCCGACTGCCGTCCTCTTGAACGACAGACTCAACGGTTTTCCAATGAACAAGCCTAGGATCAATTTCTGCTACCTCTTCTGCAATAAAACCCCACCAACCCCAGTCTGGATTATCAAGCTCAGAAAGTGATTGATACCAGACAGGACGGACATTTAAGATCGCATCAGAGTATTGATCTTGAATTGTCTCAACGTTTGTTTTGTATTTAATCGACGACGAGGATCGAGCAATTAATCCATTAGGTTGTACTACAACGGTAGATGCTGAAGCAGTAAAGTCATAAACGCCTTGAACATATAACCTGCCGTCGGCTTTCAACTCCATTCTTGTGGTCGGACCAGTCGCCGGAGACCCGGGGTTAGTGGAGAACACTAGGCGGCCTGGCATATCATTAGCGCCAGGGGTGCCGTCTACTTCGCAAGTAATCGAGGCGGCTATACTTTCTAAATCTGTACCGTCTGCTCCTGCAAAACGAATTTCGCCTAACGCTTGATTATCCGATACTATCTGTGCCACTACGCCATTTGCACGGCCAAGTGCAATGATTGGCGTGTTGTTTTCTCTTACTACAGAAATACCTACATTAGAACTAGAAAACCTTGTTTGGATTTTTGCACCAACACTAGAACCAACGCTAGTACTGCTAGTCGTGCCAACCAACAGGTTGCCGGAGCTGTCGATGCGCATCCGCTCATCGCCTCCTGCCCAAAAACCCATTTCCGATGATCCTGGGCGATAAATATGAGGGTCATTACCAGAAGGACTTGATGTTCCTGCTATGCGTAAAAAGCCGTTGTAAGCGTTAATTGAGCCAGTAACGTCTAAAGCGTAGTTAGGAGCCTGGTTGCCAATGCCGACTTTGCCATCGCTGGTGATGCGGACTTTATCACTGCCATTGGTATCAAAAACAAGATCGTCATTTTGAGACCATACCTGCGTAGATGTAACCGAACTGCTGCCGGTATTTTCTAGAACCAATCGACATGCCGACGATCCTGCATTTTTGATGTGCAAAGGCTGCTGCGGATTTTGGGTGCCAATGCCAAGATTGCCGGATGCGTCCAGGCGCATGGCTTCGTCGCCCCAAACTCCATTAGACATTGGGGTGAAACGTAGAGCAGGCGTTGTTGCCCCGCTGGCTCCAGTGAGTTGGTATCCGTAACCGGCTCCGGGAGCGCCTCTAGTGATCTCCAAGACGCAGTTACCGGTGGTATTATTAACTGTTAGGTTTCCGGTTGGGCTTGTGGACCCTATGCCGACGTTGCCTGTATTGAGAATAGTTAGAGCCGCCGACCCTTCTGTTAAGCTTGTTGCGCTTGTTGTAGCCAGCGTTGTGGGAATAATCTGGAAATCTGAACCAGAGGGGTTTGCAACCGTTGCCGATGACTTTGCCTTGAGCCGCCAACCACTTTGAATGTTTGCATTCTTGGCTTGACCTACACTTAGGTCTAAATTGACTGACGACGCATTTGCATACAAACCACCTGCCACACGTACATAAGTATTGGCTGCAGCATTTGCTACAACAGTAGTAGGAGCGTCGGCAGATTTAAGACCAGGATAACTTACGTCGGTGCCGATTACATCAAGTTTGCTTTTAGGATCCGTGGTGGCAATGCCAACCTTCCCATTCGCATCAATAAACAACTTCCCAGTACCACCAGTAGCCAGGGCTACCTGATTAGTACCAGGCGTATAAAGACCATTAGTAACTGAGCTAGGAAGGTTATCTTGATCTTCACGAAGAAGCGGATGACCGCCAGCTGTACTATTGTCATGAACGACAAGAGTTTGTTTGTCGGTGTCAACCGTGATTTCACGTGCTGCACCAACGAATGTGTTGTGCTCATTAGTAGAGCCACCACGCCATTGTACTTGAGTTGCCATTAGAGAGTTCCGTAAATGTAAGTGTTAGTACCTTTGCTCATTGTCAATAGAGTATCTGCCAGTATTTCGTTATCGAAATGACTTACTACACTGGAGATAATGTCACCCCAAGCCTGATTCGTAGATACGTTATACGCATCAGAACCAGACTGAGTGAGGATACCTGCTGTATCATCTCGATACTGCAAAGCCAAGGCTGCTGAGCTAGCAGCATTAGTTTCACTAGTAGCAGCTGCTGTAGCAGACGTTGCTGCATTACTAGCAGATCCAGCAGCAGCCGTTGCACTACTAGAAGCATTGCTTGCACTAGTGGAGGCATTACTTGCACTGGTAGCTGCATTGGTTGCAGACGTTGCTGCAGCACTAGCAGAGCTAGCTGAATTAGTTGCTGAGGTTGCTGCATTCGTCGCTGAAGTCGCAGCAGCACTCGCAGAGTTAGCAGCGTTAGTAGCTTCAGTTGGAGCAGCAATAATTGCAGAAATGTTTGTAGCAGCTGTATTAACCGAAGCAATGTTCGTACCGACAGCATTAACGTTTGTGATACCAGCAGCAACAATACCGATGTCAGTTGCATCAGCAGCTACTGCATTAATATTTGTAGTGTTACCAGCAACCGTGGTTACGTTGGCACTAATACCAGCAACCGTAGTGATATTTGCATCATTACCTGCGACAGTATTAACATTAGCAATATTGGTAGCAACTGTCTGAATATCAGACGTACCTCCAGGAGGACTTGTTACCGAACCAGTAATGCTTCCGTAATCGTCAATATTACTAAAGCTATTGGCAAGGTCAGCACCAATTGCAGATACCGCACCAATGTTGGTAGACACTGCTGTAACATCAGTAATGTCTGCCGCTACCGTAATAACATCAGCAACATTAGTAGCAACCGTGTTTACATTAGCAATTGAACCACCAACGGTATTGACGTTGGCAATGCTCCCTGAGACGGTATTGATGTTAGAAGCGTTGTTAGCAACAGCAGTTACGTTAGCGTCGTTATTAGCGACAGTTGTTACCTTAGCACTAATACCAGCAACAGTAGTTACATTACCGCTAATACCAGCAACTGTATTAATATTAGTGGCATTACCAGCAACAGCAGTAACAGAAGAACTGATACCAGCAGTAGTAGTAATATTACCAGCAATACCAGCAACAGTAGCTACGTTATTCGTTGGACTAATCTGACCAGCAACAGTGTTAATGTTGGTAGCATTACTCGCTACATCAATTACATCACTTGCAGGTGCTACAAGACGGTGGAATTGATACCAGTTCGGTGTAGCTGTAGTAACGACAAGCATCCCGAAGTCATCAGCCAACGGAAAGGATAAGCCACTTGGGAAACCATAGATAGTAACTTGAGTACCAGCTGTTGTTGTGGCATTAGTTGTAAATCCAAGAAAGTCTACATCTAGCCCACTTACATTCTGGATTGAAATGACAGTACCAGCACCATCACTAGGATCTGGATTACTTGTTGGGAAATCTGTATACGATGCAAGAGGTACAAATCCGCCTACATCATCAACAAGAGTAACAATACGGGCTTCAATAGCAGCAGTAGTGGCAATGTGTTGATCATCTGGTGTCCAGGTATCACCACTATCAATGTATTCGGCGGAATCTACATTCCAGTAGCGAGCATCTGCTTCTGCCTCGGTATAATACCTATCGTCAAAGATTCCAATATCTTTAAGCTGAATAATACGGTTGTCTACAGCAAGACCTGTAGGTACGTTTGTATCAGATGAACTGTAAGTATAAGTGCTTGGCCTTACAATAACTTGTTGGTTAAAAGTCCTGACGTATTGATCATCTAGTTGACCAGCATCAAGTTCTGTTTTCCTGTAGTAACGACCATCCCAGAAACCAACATTATTACGCAAATGTACAAGGTGATCGTCAATTAGCTTTCTAGTTGGAATAGTTTCGTCTTCTGTAAGAGGATAAGGCCAAGAATCAGTTTCATTCTTAACCCTTGTATCCTCCACAAAAGTGTCGTTTACATAGGTCTCAAGTAGATCTACATCTCTAATGTTTTCTTGAGTTACATATAGAATTTGCTCAAAATTATTGTTTAAATCTTGAGCACGGATAGCAGAACCAGGGTAAAATTCGGCTCTAACATTATCGTTATCAGTAACTCGATAAATCCGAACAACAACACCATCAGCAGGTGCTGTGTTTAATTGAATTGTTGTAGCGTTGGCAAAGGTGTATGCAATTGTATCAACACCATCAAGACTAACTTTTACATCAGTTTGATTTGCGTATTCAAATTGAAAATTAAATTGAGTTGTCCCAGAAGTCGGACCACCAGGATCTCCAATAGGGAGAAATATTTTTTCTGTTACAGCCATCGCTTAAGAAAAATAAAAGTTAATGCGGGTGGCATTAGTAAGACATCGTTTGCTTCATGTCATCAAGGAACCGCTTGGCTCCATCGTAATCACCGACTTGCATAAAGTTTTCAACAACTTCGTTTTGATAAACCTTTTGTTGAATACCATCACGGTTTGCTAGATTAGCCTCAGCCATGCGCATAGAGGAGCGAAGACCAGAATCTAGGAAAAGATGGATGTGTTTAAAAGACTTAAGATCTGGTGCCATCTTAGCATTTTTAGCACGTTTAAATTCAGCACGGAATACCTTAGCATCTTCGGTCTGCATAATTTGACGGATGGCATCACGGAAATAACCCTGCTCACCCATCATATTCATCACTTCAGATCGTTCTTCATTGGTATAATCGACACCACGTCCATTGGTTTGAAGGCTAGGTCGTGCATCGTATTCAATGTCAATTAGAAACTGCTTTTCAGCACTAATTGAATCGCTTACTTTCCACGGCATGTATGTATTCCACACACGTGTCCAGAAGTTAATAGGTTCGCCAACTGCACCACCATCAATCCAGTCGTACTTGTTAGGAAGTGATGCTTTCAACGGAGGAACGCGATTAGCAACAAGATCAAAGAAATTGTTCTCCAATTCTTTTTTAGCAGGCATCATAAGACGGCCAAACTCTGCCATCAAACTAGCACCAGGCATTGCTGCACTGGTAGCAAAGGAAGATGTCCAACGGTTAATAGCACCAACATCACCACGAATAACATCATTAAGAGGCTCAAGAGCAGCCAACATAGACTTGTCGGTAATGGTAGCACTAAGGACGAAACCAGCAGCACGAAGACTTTCAGCCAGTTCAGCAGAATTCAACACATCAAAGTTATCCATGACAGTAGCCGTCAGTGCAAGCCAATCACTTACACCAGGGATACCATCATAACTAACCCATGCACCACCAGGTACACGAATAGAACGTTTCTGCCAACCAGCATCTGTGCGTACACGTTGCTTCTCTTTATCATAAAGTCCATCACCAGTTAAACGATCAGACATAAAGAGACCAACAGCTCCCATTACAGAGAGAGTACCGATAGCCTTACGTCCCTTCATTTCTGCACGAATGGAATCATAAGCTGCCTTAGCGTTAGTAGGGTCAGCAGTAATACCACGACTAGCAAGAAGTTCTGTCACTTGACTTCTCGGCATTTCCTCAAATGGACGACTAAAAGCATTAAACTCGTTAATAAACAAACCAAGTGGGTTATATGAACCCATATAGCTCATCATATTAAGAGGAGTTTTGGTAAATAGCAAAAACGGTTTAAGTACAGGTGCGCTACGAATCAAACTAGATAGTGCCTCATTAGCAGCATTATCTAGAGACATTGAAATCTCTCCAGATGCATACCGTACAGCAGAATCAGTAATGTTATCATCTTTGTCAAACATAGACCGATAAACCTTCTGCGAAAGTTCTTCAGCCTGTTTACCAACAACATCTAGAGCGCCACCTTTAGTGACTTCTTCCCATGCCCGACCACGTGCTTCCCAGTTGCCAATAATAGCTTGAGTGAAACCATCAAATGCTTGCATACCACGTTGACCGAAGCGCAACCAAGGATGCTTAGCAAGATCATTTATCTCCTCAATCTGTGCTACCATTGCTTGAGGACCATAGTCACCAACAGAAGCCTTAGCATCAGCAAATTCAGAAAGAATCTTTAGCTGGTTATCATCAGCAACTTCAGTGCTTTCTCTTAGTGACATTACATAGGGATCACTAGCAGACCTTTTGTACACTTGATTCATGTACTCAAAGCCTTTATTTAGTGTATCCCAAGCAGCAGAGTACTGGAACCATGCCTTACGCATTGTCTTATGATTACCAAGAATCATTGCACCTGCTGTATGAGCAACAGGTTTTACAGCAAGAAGGCCAATGTTAGAAAGACCAGCCTTTAGTGGTGTAGCAATAGCAGACAGAGTAGAATTATAAAGGTTCGAGTAAAACCCTTTCATCACCGCAGACGGAATCTCCGCTTGACCATCTACCAAAGCTTTACTAACAACACCTGTACTGTTACGTACATAGTTATTAAGTTTAGAGATAGTATCTACCTTACCATCTGTTAGCTCGTAAGCTAAAAGAAGTGGCTTCAACATCTCTGGCTTTTCTGCTTTCACCTCACGTAGTACGTTAATAGTACGCTTAGCTTCATCTTTAATTTCAGCAATACGATTAAGGTATGCCTCAGCACTCATATCACCACTAGATAGTGCTTGACGTGCGCGAGCAAGGATACCTTTACCATAAGCTTCGCTACCTTTATCTGTAAGACGATTCCAAAGGTTAAGCATATTTAGGGCACGACCACGTGAGTATGAAGTCATACCTTTCTGTGCTAACAGAAATTCAAGACGATCAAGGATTTGTTCTTGTGCCCGATCTACAGCAGCGGTACCGTCCATAAGACGCATACCTTGAGACATGTCAGAGACTTGTCCAGCAAAGGATGTACCAACATAGGCCTGTGCTTTCATCACATCCATGTCAGCAAAATCACCCATCAACTGCTTGATAGTACCAAAGACAGCTGCATACCCTTCATCACTAAGTTCAGGAATTTTGTACTGATTAGGTGTTTGGAATTTCTTGATGGTTTCACGAAGAGTGGTAGTATCCATCTTGTAGAAATCCATAGCAAGATCTTCACCAGCCTTACTAATTTCTTTAAAGCTAAGATACTTACCAGATGCCGTCCTGTAACCATACTCACCAGCTTCTTTCAGCTGCTCAGCAAGGCCACGAATAATAGCATCCTGACCCTCAGGAATCTCAAGACCGAACTTAAGTGCAGGTTCAGAAATAACACTACCAACACGGCCATAGGCGCTATCAGCATTACCTAGGATGCGAGCATAATCTACTGATGCACCAACAATACCTAGGTCATCAACAGCACGAATAGCTGATTCCTCATAACCATAAAGGTCATGAACACCAAGCATTGGTTGATCAAGATTAGCATTTCTTGAGAAGTTATACTCACCAAGCTCATCCAAAGCATCAGATTGTTTGGCTACAATCTCTGCAACGGTTTCTTCAATGTCATCCACTGAATCAGAGGTCACATTCTTAGCAAACCAATTCTTAGCTTTTTCTGATTCAGGTACCCATTGAGTAGCACGGTTGATACCACGTACACCTTTAGCAAGTCGAGCTACACCTTCAAGGAGATGTCCAGTAAGACCCAAGACACCACCACCAATAACATTTTTTTGGCGTTTCATGTCGGGGCTATCGCTATCTAGTGTAGCAATATCATCTGGAACCCAACCAAACCAATCCGGCATAGCACGTTTGGCTACACCGAAAAGGTTATCATCGTATTGGTTGATTTCAACAGCATAGTCAACAGCAGCACCAACACCAACGTCAAGTGCTACATTGCCCAAAAGTTTAACAGCTGGATCACTTAAGAATTTAATCTTACTAGCAGAAGCAGCAGTACTTAGTCCAGTACCAAGACCTTTAGTGATAAAGATAGATGGTAGTACAACGCTACTAATTTCACGTGCTGTTTGAATTGCTTGATTCTCGAACTTTGTACGTTTTTTAAGATCAACACCAGGAATTAGATTAAGTGTATCAACAAACCAATCATTAACACCTTGACCAGGAGCGGCTAGGACATCAAATGCTTGCTGAAAAATATTCTGTCCTTGACCTTCTTGTTGTTGAGGTTGCTCAGAACCCGTAGGTTGAGCAGGTTGAGGCTGTTGCCCACCTTGTACTTGTTGAGGAATAGCCTGCTGAGCTTTCTGCATTGCTTCTTGTCTTGCAGCATAGACTTCCATGCTTTCAAGATCTTGTACTTCTGCAGCAGCTTGATCAGCCAGGGCTTGTTCCTCTTGAGCACTCAAATTTGGCGTACCAAATAGGTAGGAATCTTGCCTGATTTCGTCTTCATTCATGGGATTAGGTTTTAATTAAAAATTAGTGGACACCACGATACTCAAAATGTCCTCCATGGGTACCTGGATAATCTACAAGATACCAGCCAAATCTAGGCCCGTTCTGAATCATCCACTCTTTTGATTTACCATGAATATCAATAGCTTCTCCATGTACATGTTTAGAGTTAAGTGCTCCACCAACAGCAATGTTTTTAGCTTCAGATCTTTGAGAACTAGCAATGTCAGAGCCTTTTACAGCACCACCAGAAGCCTGAACCATTTGAGCAAAAGCAGTAGCAGCATCACGACTCATAGTAACAGGTCGTCCCTTTTCATCTTGCATAGACACAGGTTGCCACCCAAATCCGGTATCATAATTACTGGTTTTTTGGATGAAACCTGAACGCAGCAAAGAGCGAGACTGTAGCCCTTGGCCATGCCCATACTTGTACGCCTCTGCCATCACTTTACCAAAATACTCCCTATTTTCTTTGGACATACCTACACCACCAGGACCGCTATTATAAGCACTGATAGCCCAGTTAAGGCTATTACCTGGGTTATTGGGATGACGCATGTTTTGGCTTAAATATCTTGCAGCCCCATCAATAGCTTGTGGGATATTTAAGGGATCGACGCCCATTTCTGCAGCAGTACCAGGCATAAACTGTGCAATACCAATAGCACCTGCAGGGCTTGGTTTTTGACCAGTCAATACACTTGGATTAAATCCACCACTTTCGTGGGAAAGTAGACCAGCCAGTACAGCGGGAGGTAAATTATATTTAGCTGCAGCCTGGGCAATCAATCCTCCAATATCAATACCATTAAAGGGTTTAATAGTAGCGGGCTCAAATACACCAGTACTTCCCATTGCCCTACGAGAAATCTCAGGAGTAGGGGTCGTCTCCAACATCCTCAAAAACTCAGGACGAATACCTGTTTGGTATTTCATCAGAGGATCTGGAAGACGTACCAAAGGTAGGCTTGGGTCTTGACGTGCAGCAATCTGACGGTTAATAACAGTCAAAGGACTAACACCAAGACGACGGCCAATATCAACCGCAACAGAATCAGGTTTCCATCCAGGTTGTTTAGAGGCTGTGATAATGTCCTTCAATTCAGAAACACTATACACAACACCATCTTGATCCAAGAACGTATTAGTTCTATTCTCTCGTCCTGCCGCTTCAAGTTGATCTAAGGTCCAACGCATACGAGCACTAGCCTTACCAGAAGGTGAGCTAATGTTACTAATATCATCAAACCCACCAAACTGTCCTTTATTCGTTGAAGGCTTAGAGCTTGCTTGGAAGTTTCTGATAATATCAGCTGCAACTTGTGTAGGAAGTGCTGCACTAGTATCACCACCAGCCCTCAATGTTGCCATTCGACTGGCGAACTGATTCTGCAGCTGTTTGATCTTAATAGGAACAGTCCAATGAACAACACTATTCGGACCCTTTACAACACCCGGTAGACCCATAACAGCCTTTTCGATAGCTTCCATCTCAGTCTTATAGTTACCGGATGTAGCCATGCCCTCTTGGGTGGCTTTAGCAGCAGCTCCAAACTCACGCATAAGCTCAAGCGGAGCACCACGACGAAGCATTTCGTTTGTTGTCAGTAGATCAGCTTTTTGAAGCTCTTGAAAATCCTTACGCATTGCAGCTATAGCCTTAGCTTCAGTCGTCTCATTACGTAGGATAGCTTCAAGACGAGTGCTGGTATAACCACTATTACCTGGAATTGCACGAAGAACTTCGTACATTTTCTCTACTTCTTCCGCAGTCTGAGGAGGATTCTCGGTAAGAAACTGATTCTCAAGGATAGCAGCTTCAATGGCTGGACGTTGTGTTTCCTCAACTAAACGTCGTTGATAAGCATCTTTAGACTTTTCAATAGTAGTTGAAAGTGCTTCTATCTCAGGTCTACCAGCTAAGGCATCACCAATGGTCATCTCACGACCATTTTTAATGGTAGGTGAGTTTAGAAATTGAGTATAATCAGCAATGGCACCTTCTGGGTTACCCTCTGCTGCAGCTTTATTGATTTTGTTTTGGTAATAACGGAAAGCGCCGCTAATACGATTACTTCTAACTGCAGTACTTTCTGCTTGTGAAATATTTCTAGCTAAACCCTGCGGACCACCATCGGTTTCTTGCTGTTTATAAGCAAGATACTCTTCATTGACAAGTTCCTTTGTTTTCTCTTGTCGATAGTTTGAAGCAGTACGTTGAGCACTTTGATTACTAGCAGATCTAATGTAGGGGTTTACATATTGCTGTAGAGTTTCAGTTGGAAATCTATTCAACTGATACGCACGATAGAACTCCGTATCAATCAAAGATCTAATCTGAGCGGCAGCAGCTTGGTTGCCTTGATACTCAGCTTCATTAAGGCTGATTTGGGAACCACCAATATCAAACTTTTGATCGCCACGTTCGGCGTAAAAAGTGTCAGCCTGTTTACCAATTTCTTCTAGAATAGCACGGCTTTTTACAAATTTACCACCTTGAGAATTTTCACCAAGGTAACGAATTTGAGCAGTACTAATACCATTGTTATGGATTAGCTCTTGGAAATATGGATTACTGTTGATAACCTCATCAGTAACGTTTTTACCAAGTTTAGCATACTCCATTGAAATGGGTAGAGCTGCAGGACCAGCTTCCCTTACAGCCTTATCATAACGCTCTTGCTGTGCTTCTTGAACCTTCTGATAAATCGTAGCACCTGCTTGAACTGCAGCAGTTGAAATAGTACCAAGCTGTTGGTATAATTTAGCTTGATTAAGTGCTTGAGTCTCAGCGTTTTGAATGGCAATATCATAATTACCTAAGATAGCTGCTTGAACACGCTGCTTGTTTTCCATATTCCGTTTGAATATGAAATCACGGTTAGCGTTCTCTAAATCATTATTCTGAGTAAGGGCTTGGAGTTGCCTATTCTTCTCAGCAATATCAAATTGAGCAGCAGTCTTAAGTGAATTGATAAAATTGTTGCCTTGATTTAAATACTTCTGGCTTTCATCGGGAACCTGAATAGGGTTAAACCCAACTGGCCTAGCATAACTTTTAAATTGTGCCATAGTTTAATTCTAATCAAATGCGCCGAGGCTTGCAGCAGTCTTCACATCATCCAACAACCCACCAAGACCAGCAAGCCATGGGTTAGTATATGCTGCATCAACTTCAACAACCTTCGGAAGTTTTTTAGGTTTCTTAGGATCTTGTAGGGTAGGACGGGGCAGCTCACGAGGAGCAGGAAGTGGGACAGGAGGAAGCGGAGGAAGCATCATACCTGCAATAGCATTAAGATCAGCTTGATACTTACTAAGTGCAGCTTGATTAACCATTGCCTTCGCTTGATTCTTCAGACTTACACGTGAAGTTGCAATCTGTGCTTTATCAAGATAATACTGATCATTGAACTGTTCTAACTTTTGATTGATGTCTGCCATAGTTAGACCGAATGTGCGTTCAGCATTAAATACATCATCAATCAAAGCTGACATTCTAAGCCCTGCCTCTGCAATAGAAGATTGGGCAACCTTTTCTGCAGTAACACCAGCAGCACCTTTAACCACAGCCTGACCCATGTTCTTCATAGCTTCAACATAAGCAGCCTGCTGGTTCAGTTGATTTTGACCACGTGTTTGCTGTAGGGCAACTTCGTTTTGTTTTTGACTAAGTTCGGCACCAAGTTGATTGTACCGAAAATTAAGCATGGTAGACTTCTCTTCAAAGTCCAAAGCTACTGACTGCTCTTGCTCCCAACGTGCAGCATCTTGTAGTGCATAATCGTAAGCAAAGCTATTAAAATCTAATTGCTGAGCAGCAGTCTGTTGTGACTTCTGAAATGCCCGCATCTGATTAGCAAAATCAAATGCTTGGATAGTCATCTGGTAGCGATAATTATCCTGGGCAATAGCATCCTGGAATGAATACTCTTGCTCGATATTCTGTCGTTGAATATCTATGGACTCTTTATCGTAACGATACTGTTTAAGTTGATTCTTATTGGTGAATTTACGTGCTTTTCGGTTCCGTTTGTTTTGGGCATCAGCAGTTTTTTGGGCTTGACGGTTCTGCTCTTGTGCTCCAAAGAAATTAATAATAGCCTGAGACATTACCCTGCCCTCCTATAGTAACGTGGTGCATAATGACCTTCCCAATACATACTATTAACTGATACCGGGAAAGGTGATGTGCTGTTTAGTTTAAGTGTAAAGTTTGTATTCTTCTGATGAATAGGCACGGTAAGACTCGTTCGATCAATAGTAGGTGTGGAGTTAGCTAGATAGTATCCAGCATTCTGTACGCCTGCTACATAGATCCATTGTGGAGCACCATAGCGGCTGATATAAAAGTTGATAGAACCACTGAATCCAATGTCAAACTTCATCCGTGAAATAGTCAAAGATGCAGTCCAATCAACAGTATTCTGTGATCTAAAGAAATAACGTGGTAGTTCAACCTCAAAGTCGAACTCATAACCAGCAACTAAATTGTACTCCTTACTAGACCAATCACCATCTACCCACCACTCACCAAAAGAATCTACTTCTACTGGAAGAACTACATTAGGTGTGACAGAAAGATCTGGCGTAGCAGATAGGCGGTATATTGTATCATAACTAGTACGCGCACCTGCTTCTATTGTCTGACAAGTCATCACAACAGGAACTCTATTAGGATCATTGTCAATAGGCTTAGGAATCCTAGTCTTTTTTGTGGTACTGTTATAAGAAAGACTATTCAGTGTGCCTAAATTTTTAACAACAAAAAGATCATCAATACGTGCGGTATAGTTTGCTGAAGTAGTGTTAATTTCTTCTTGATCTAAAATCTGATTTAAATCAATCAAATTAAGTGAGTACCCAGTAGTACCATTAAGGATAAGTAAATAGTTATTGATTACAGAAATGTGTGAAATAGGATCTTTTACATCCCATTTAAACCAAGCCTGCATACTGATTTGGCCTTCACCTTGCTTATAATATTTGTAAAAATAAATAAAGCTAGAACCTTTAGTATAGAGTCCAACTAAAGAATGTTCTACATTTACTATAACTTTACTTACTTGTTTAGGTAGATAACCTGAAGCAACCTTACTAACTTCTACGATGTCAGCAGCAGCTAAGTTACCTCTAACTTGCATACCTAATAGTTTAGATGCTCCAACTGATTTAGGTATAAACCCAATAAAATCACCAGTATCTTGTGCGGTAATGGAACGATCGGCTTCATACTGACTAATGGTACGAACAATCACATCGCTAGGTGAGATGACACCGCTTTCAGAATAAAGCAAGTATTGCTCATACTCACTAAATAAAACAAGACCTTGCGCTTGAGGTACAGCACAGTAAAGGTTACTGATTTTAGCACTAGATGTTTCTACATCAACAGGATCAGAAGCAATAACTGTTTGAGCACTGGTAAAGAAGAAGTTTTCAAAATCTTTTGCCACACTCATAGAAACCGTATCTGTTGTTAAAAACACAAGGCGGTTATTAGAAATGAGACCAAATTTAATTTCAGTGCCTACAAAAGATGGTACTGGATTACCGTAATCATTACCAGTAAATCTAGATGTCCAGGTTTCTGCAGAAATTTCAAAAGTATTAGTTCCCGTACAAAACAACCTATACGGCATAGTCTGTGCATCAAAGCCACTTGATGCTAGTTTAGCGATATACTTACCACTAGTAGCAATGGGATCTCCGTTAGCATCTACATCAATATCCCAACCACGTGCTTCTTCCCAGAAACCAGAACCAGTATTAACTGTACCAGTACCACCAGTTGCAGCAAATTTCACAAAGTAAGAAGCCCGTTCATCAATAGCATTAGTGATCTTAACGCGACGACCAGGTTTAGTGTAAGCAGCAAGACGTGCAGAAGACACTACATCGTCTTGATAACAAGTCAAAGATACACCTTGAATACCACCAGCTACTTCAATAGTAAATGGAGTCTGACCATCTATAATTTCAATCTCAAGACTATTGGCAAATACTGTGACATTAAATGTTGTACTAAGTGCTGTATCAATAGCAGCTTTAAGTTCAGTCAGAATCTCATCACTTGTAACTGCTCCCTCATAATTATCAGGAGGTACTGTTCTAGCTTCTGCTTCAGTGATAGTCGGTGTAGTATAGGAATACTCAGTACCGTTAATCCAAACACTATACTTACTATCATAGTCAATACTACCGAGAACAACTGTAGCACGAGTACGAAGATAGTAATCTGTCTTCGCAGTCATTGCAACAGTCTTATTCTTATTGATAATATAAGTCTGATCTAAATAAGAGAAAGTATGGAAATCATCAATACCAGTTGTGGTTGTGGGTGGTGTTAAATAAGATACAACATCTGCATCAGAGCTGTTAGCAATGGTTGCTTCAGTAAAGCTAAGTAGATTACCACTTGAGGTGGGTAGTGTATTCCAAATACGAATCTTACCAGCCTTTGTGATAACTCCGATGTAATTCTCATCGTTATCCCGTGAAATAGTAAACCAATGTCCGTCAGTAAAGTTATCAAAAAATTCATAAATGTATCCTAAATGCTGGCTGCCGTTTCTTTTTAACAGCCCATAAGTAGGTTCGGGGTATCCATTAAGAATTTCAGTAACTTGTCCAGGTTGTTTTTTAACATCAGTTTGCTTACTGACGCCACCAAGGAAATTAGGAATAGTCTGTGTAACTGCTGCCATCAGTACCTCTGCAAAGTATTATAAGGTTGGTAGCTTTGATAATAGGTACCTTGACGAGGGTACCCAAACATGCTGTAATCTCCTTGATTACACTCATACTCCATCGCTAAAGCCCGTGCATAGGCTTCTTTTTGTTGAAGGATCTGATACTGTGTAGAGTCTCCTACAAGCCTGCTAGAGACGATTGCAGCAGCCCTACAGGTGATGTAATCTTGGATAGGTGACGGAAGATCTTCCCAGGTAAAGAACCACACCACATCACAGTAGATAGTATTTTCCCAGGTGTAAGTATGACTCATCCGATCATACAACCTACCATCTCTTTTTACGGTATCCTTTTCTCGGTAGCCGCTGTACCGTGGATCATCTGAAAGATCCAATTGAAGTACATTGTTTGGCCAAGAAATATAACCATTGTTATCGGGTGAGAACGGATAATTAAATTCTTTATTAAACGTCCAACCCTCTCCTTGAACTTCTCGTGATACTTCTTGAAGAGTATCGTAAGCAATCGCAACGTCCGGGTTGGTTACTACGGTAACCTGATTACCATTTTGATCGGTAATCGTTTCTGTATCAATCGAAGTGACTGGAGCCTGACCAACTGACGCCAGGATCTGATTGACAGCTTGCAGCTCAGTCTTAGAGCCAGTGGTAGAAAATGGCATAATAACAACAGTGTTATATGTAGATAAAAAAAGGGGCTCCCGGTGACGGCTAGTCGCCATCGAAGGAACCCCAATAGATAAATCAGACGTTACACTCAACGCCGGGATATGCAGTTCGCAGATTTTTAGTAACTGAATTTACAGTAGAATCAGCAACAGCACTGCCGTAACCCTTACGGGTCTTGGCAACAGAGAGGCGTACAGCGTCAGTAGTGCAGACGCCGTTATCACCCTTGGCAACAGAAGCAGCCATTAATATACCTCAAATTAAGGAGCAGGAGCATAAGGCAACTTGCCATCAGCGTCATTAGTTTTGACTTTGACAGCACGAATACCTGTTGCAGCGGTAACGGTTCGACCGTATTCAACAGGAGACAAAGGATTCAAGGTCTCCGAAGAACTAACCGTACCAATAGCGTTACCCTCAACAAGGATAACAGAAGTGCCAGGAATAATAGACATTAAAGTACCTCCAGTTATCAGAGGTTCTGCAGCTCAATAGCAGCGGCAGGGTTCAGCCAATCAGCACCCATGGCAAGGCGGCCGATGATCAGGTCGCCCTGATACATAGCCTTCACATCACCACCAGTGGTTTGAATGCTAGGACCAATGCCTTGGACAACACCAGCAGCGTCACGGCCGTAGATCAGACCGCAGTGGTTAGCGAAGTTACCGCTGTAATCGTTGTTCTCACCATCCACACGAGCAACAGTGCCAGCCAGGAAAGGCAGGTTGTTGGAACGACGGATGCTGATACCAGCGATTTCATACAGACCTTCACCGCTGGTCAGAGAACCAGAGGTGTTGCCGAAGTCACGGTTCAGGATGTTGGTGTCCACTTGGCTGATCAGAGCGTAGTACTGACGAGGAGACAGCACAGCGGTACGACCATTACGGGGCACATTCTTTTCATCAAGAATAGAAGCAGCCTCGAAGAAGGCATCAACGAGAGCTTGTGCGTTGTACTCGTTACCAGCACCCAGGTTGATCACAGAACCGCCAGGCTCAGGACCAGGAGCAGCAGTGATGGGGTGAGCTTGACGAGCAGCTTTAGCAATAGTGCGGAAGATCTTCTTATCATAAGCTTCAGCCAGAGCATGACCGATCTTAGCAGAGATCTCAGAACGCAGGCTGTAGTGAGCCAGGGTTTCATCCAGATCATACACGAAGGCAGAGGACACCAGAAGGTCATCCATCACGATGGTCTTCTCGGCCACCGGAGGATCACCACTGCCCAGGATCGGGGTACCAGGGACATGGTAGTCCGCCGTCATGCGACCAGTGTAGATAAACTGGAGGCTCTTGCCATTACGCAGGCTACGATTCTGCACAGTATCTTTAGCGATACAAGCAGATTCATAAGCCTTAATCATTTCACCCGAAAACAGTTTCAGGTAGGTAGCATATTTACCAGTAGTACTACCATCATTATACCCTTGAGAAAGGGCGATGGTTGCGGGGTTCTTATTAAGAGAACCCTGAGGAGTCAAAATAGTGTCAGCCACAATAGAAAAGAGAGAGTTGTTTACGTTCTCCCTAAGCGCTTAGGAATTCACACGAATAGACATGTGCATTCGATAAAAGGTTTTTGTCGTCTCTCCGACTGTCATGACTAAAGGGTATCGGTCGTAACCGGCCAATAGTCAATAGTGAAGGGAGGAATTGCACCTCCCACTAAGCCGCACTAGCGGTTCACAGTTTTCGTGTACTTAACGCCACGATAAGTGTAGGTAACTTTGATAGCCATGGTAGTAAGCTCCAATGCCTCTGCGCGTTCCAGCCCGAGGCGTACCCGTCCCAAAAGGGATGAACGTACTGTGCTTACTTTTTCTTAGCTGTCTTAGCTGCCTTCTTAAATTGTGCAGCAGTCGGAGCACCTTTGGCTCCAGGCTTTCTCATCTTCTCACCACTACCAGCAGCAATACGCTTACGCTTGGCGTGGATGTTTGCATAGAGACCAGGTTTAGCCATTTAGCATTTCCATTTACGAAGGGCTAGGGCTTTCCTTGTAGGTCTGCCCTTTTCATCTTTCATCGGACCTTTGACACCACCCATCCTAGCACAGAATGAACGTTTACGTGGTCCACCTTCAGGCTGTGGTGCCTTTAGGTTAGACCCTGTTTCACGGTTGTACTTACGACGACCAGCCTCAGTCAGTCCTCCAGTTCTTGATTTGTGTTTGCCAATCTGTAGACTGACTGATTTCTTTTGAGCCATTACCAAGTAGTGGGAGGAATACGAATATTAGAAGTATTGTTAGCTGGAGTGCCAGCAATACCACCACGAGGGCTAAGCTCAGTCAAGGTTTGACCTGCAGGATAAGCAAAAATAAAAGGTCGATTAAAATTGTTGCCAGCTGTATCCACATCATCAGGTGTGATGTAGTAGCTATTCAGTGTAAGGCTAGAAGGATTGTATCCCATGATTAACCAATGATAGGTGCTTTGTGTGTAGCGAGATCGAGTGGGAAGTTGTGAGCATTACGTTCGTGCATCACTTCAAAACCAAGCCCAGCTCGGTTAAGGATGTCTGCCCAGGTATTAAGTACCTGTCCCTCAGAAGAGAGGAGGCTTTGGTTGAAGTTGAAGCCATTCAGATTGAACGCCATGGTAGATACGCCCAGAGCAGCAAACCAAATGCCCACAACAGGCCAAGCAGCAAGGAAGAAGTGTAGGCTACGGCTATTGTTAAAGCTAGCGTATTGAAAAATAAGACGCCCGAAATAACCGTGGGCTGCCACAATGTTGTAAGTCTCTTCTTCTTGACCAAACTTGTAGCCATAGTTCTGAGATACCTCCTCAGTAGTTTCACGCACAAGCGAGGACGTAACCAGCGAACCATGCATTGCACTAAATAGGGACCCACCGAACACGCCAGCAACACCGAGCATATGGAACGGGTGCATGAGAATGTTATGTTCGGCTTGGAACACCAGCATGTAGTTGAACGTACCAGATATGCCGAGAGGCATAGCATCTGAGAAGCTACCTTGACCGAACGGGTAGATAAGGAATACAGCGGTAGCGGCTGCAACTGGAGCTGAATATGCAACAAAGATCCAAGGCCTCATTCCTAGTCGATAGCTAAGTTCCCACTCTCGTCCCATGTAAGCATAGATGCCAATGAGGAAGTGGAAGACGGTAAGCTGGAAAGGACCGCCGTTGTAGAGCCATTCATCAAGTGAATTAGCTTCCCAAATTGGGTAGAAGTGTAGTCCGATGGCATTGCTGCTCGGAACGACGGCTCCCGATATGATGTTGTTTCCATA